>Ga0247765_1000400_pt1 | contig 34472 bp, 33 predicted proteins | sample UWRJL106311C6_FD_179949 | JGI IMG/M metagenome (GOLD analysis project Ga0247765, IMG submission 179949) | Plant litter microbial communities from Arlington Agricultural Research Station in Wisconsin, United States - UWRJ-L106-311C-6 | ecosystem: Environmental > Terrestrial > Plant litter >...
AATGGAGGAGGAGGAGATGCAGTAGGGGGAGCACATACCAGACAGAGGTTTAATCTGACAGTGATAAAACGAAGTTCTGGTCTAAAGGTTATAAAGGTGAATGAAAGGGGTTGTATGATATGATAGGGCGTCCCTTTGGAACATGACTTTTTTTTCCCTCGTTGCATCAGTCAGTTCTCCTCTACTTTGCACAGTATAGTATAACCTTGAGAACGAATCTCGTATCGTCAGGTCAGAGCAGCGCATCGTCAAGTCTGATTTGTCCGCAGCAAATTGCCCATCCCTACCCCTTTGGTACATCCGACTTCAAGTACCCCACCCCACTTCAGCTTTGCGGACTCGATTGTGGCTGTCCGGATTCGACTCTCCGCATGACATGTGGGCGAGAAACGCTTCACCGGTTCGTTAGCTATTACGTAAAGCGGTCATCGATAAGGTCTCTACCAATGAGGCGTACCGCCACCCACGCGTTTCTCATTTCATAGGTAGACATCAATGCCTGAAGATGCATCTACAGGGTGCGTGGATTTTACAAGTTCTAGGCCTTAGATGTATGCATTTATTCCCCATTTTCTTGGCTCTCATAGTTTTCCCCGCCGGTTTCCCCTCGTCAACCTTCATCTTCTCCAAGTTAAAAAAGACAACCAAACTAACTCTAATTCAACCATGGCATTTCTCACCGAATTACTCGCTCACACCCCCAGCCCTTTCGTTATTGTCCCCCTTTTCGTTTCCTACTATGTCATCTCCTCCATCGCAGCATGGTGGCGTCTCCGCGCGTTTCCCGGCCCGCCCACTGCATCTTTTTCCTATCTCTGGATGTACCGCTGTCTCAACAGTGGTGAACAACAAACCCGCTTACTCGACGCCGGAAAGAAATACGGCACGACAATCCGCGCAGGACCCAACGACCTGCTTACCGCCGACCCGGACGTTCTCCGCCGCATGGGCTCTGCTCGGCTATCCTACGGACGATCTAGTTTCTATTCGGTAAATCGTATTAATCCCCCAGAGAATAACATGTTTAGCCTTTTGGACATCGCCGAACATGATAAGCTAAAAGCGAAAACCGCTCCGGGGTATAGCGGGAAAGATGTCCCCGGGCTAGAAGGGGATGTTGACTCGGTCATTGCCGAGTTGGTGGATAAGATTCGGGAGAAATATGCTGTCGACTCTGACTCCGTCGACTCTGACTACTCTACCAAGGTTGAGAAGAAGAAGAAATCAAGGCCGCTGCTCGACTTTGCCGTCATGACGCAATACTTCACCCTCGACGCCATCAGCCAAGTTGCCTGGGGCGAGAGGCTGGGTTTCCTCCGCACCGAGTCCGACTCGTACGGCCACTTGGAGATGCTGCACGAACTGATGACGACGTTGAATGTGGCTTCGGCGATTCCGTACCTGGCGTTTATTGCGTCGCTGCGGTGGGTGCAGACCATGCTGGCGCCGCGGGGGGACAAGGCGAGGGGGATTTATAAGATTTTGCCGTGTGTTCTTCTCTTCTTATCATTCTCACCAGTGTCTTTTTTGTCTGTCGTGACTTCAATTCTGGGCGACTATACCTCCTATTAACCCGTGAATCCAATTAGAATCACCCGAGCCATTGTCGCCAAACGCTTCGCCCCTAACGCTCAACCCCAACCCGACATGCTGGTCAGTCTCCTTTCCCCAGATCTCCACATGCATACATTCATTCTAACAGTAAGAAAGGGCTCATTTGTCCGCCACGGTCTCACACTTTCCCAATGTCACACGGAAGCGACCTTTCAAATCCTCGCCGGCTCCGACACCACCGCTACTGCTATCCGGGCTACCTTTCTCCATATAATCACCGCCCCCGTCATCTACCAGACCCTCCGACAAGAAATCGACAATGCAATCTCCCAAGGGCAGATTTCCTCTCCCATAATAACCTACTCCGAAGCCACCCGCCTTCCGTACTTGCAAGCTGTAATCTACGAAGGGCTACGGATCTGGCCGCCGTTTAACGGGCTGCCTTTTAAGCTCGTTCCGAAAGGTGGTGATTATATCGCAGGCAAATTCGTCCCCGAGGGAACGAGAATCGCGCCGAATACGCCCGTGGTAAATACCCTGGGAGATATCTTTGGCGATCATTATGATGTGCATGAATTCCGTCCGGAGAGGTGGCTTGATGCAGATGCAGAAAAGGTAGCAGAGATGAAAAGAGTGGCGGAATTGGTTTTTGGCTACGGCCGCTGGATGTGTGCGGGTAAACATTTGGCGTTTATGGAGTTGAACAAGGTGTTTGTTGAGGTTAGTTTTCCTCTCTCTCTCTCTCTCTCTCTCTCTCTCTCTCTCTCTCTCTATAACCTGGACCACATAGGAGAAAAAGGTTTGCTAACCCAGATATAGCTGTTGAGGAGATTCGACTTTCAGATTGCTAACCCGACAAAACCGTGGGACGGGGTCAACTATACGCTCTGGCTGCAGTGGAACATGTGGGTGAGGGTTACAGTGAGGAAGAATATACCTGGCAGTTCATAACCTACTCTCTCTCAAGTTTGAGAGGAAGGATTTTTAAGATTGACCCCAGCAAGTTGAGAAAGAGTGTGGATTCACAAGTCTTTGCATACTTTCTACCTGTGCTGTGAGCATAATGCAATCTTAATGCCATCTCAGCCCGTGTTTCCACGCCTAATTACCTTACCTTAGGTATACATACATACATGTAAGGACATATAAAAAATCTCATTAAACAGACCAAAATATCTTTGCAGACCACTCTGTAGGTAGGTAATTAAGCCACTTAAAGCCCAAGCCAAAATCGCACCAAAATATTTCCTCAGACTAATCGAGTGGTTTTAGACCTGCTCCTTCGCAAACAGCACAACCTTGGGCCGCACCACCATCGGCACCGCCAGCACAAACAGCGTCGAGAACCCGAATGCCATCCACTGCAGAACCTGCAACGTCCGGCCCGCATGCATGAGAATCGCACTCGACAATGTCGCGCGCGACGCAAACTGTAGCGCATCGGCCGTTTCCGTCGTCGCCATCGCTGCAGCAAACACGAGGCCCACGCTCAAGTATAGCGACCCGTAGGTTACCCGACGGAGAATGGCGCCGCGTTTCCGAGGAGGGATGACGTCGAGACCATGTTTGGCGATATCCCGCTTGTACAGAAAGAGAGCGGCGGTTCCGGCGATAAAGAGAAATGCGGAACCGGCGAGGATGGAGATGAAGATCTGGCCTTGCAGAGACAAGGCCGTGGCGACGAGGTCTTGGATCTCGGCCGGGGAAATGGCAGACGAAGCCAAGGTTCCGTTAGACTTGGTGCCGTTGCCGTTGTTGGTTCCGGTAAAAGTGGGAAAGAGGTTGGTGGTTACAGCACCGGCATCGCCGCCCGCCGAAGACATGCATCGTGTGGTGACGCCGTCTTTTCCACAAATGCCAAAGTAGCCAATGCGCACTTCAATGCCGGTGGGGGTGCTGAGATTACGCCCCGGTTCGAGGGAGACAATGTAGATGCTCGGAATGGCGGGGGACGTTGAAGCGCAACCCGAGAGAGCGAGAGCTGTGACATATATATGTTAGCAGATGATTCTAGAAGCAGAAAAAAAAGCCATACCTTGGAAGAGGATAATCGGAACGATCAAGACGAGCGGAATCATCCTTATTGTGTTGACGGTCTTCGATGCTGCAAACTGTTAGCCAACGTGTTCTGTTCTGAGGGAAGAAAGGGAGTAAAACATACGGTTACGAGCCATCTTGAAGAGCTTGAGTAGGAAAAGCATGATGGGCAACGAGAATTGCGGGAGAAGGAAAAAATGCTAGAAAATCCAACAAGTAGGAAAAAGTCGGGCACGACCAGCTATTAATGATGGGGTTGAACCTGCAACCAATTCACTGTGTAGGTAGTGAGGCAGAAGAGTGTGAAAACCACCAACGCCTTGACAAACACAAGGAGACAAGGAGATAAAGAAAGAAAAAAGTGAAAGAAAAAGAAAATCGACACACAAAAAACTTTGTTAGGAAGAGAACAATGCCCACGCAACACAATAGAACTAAGGAAGAGCAGCCATTGTGCTATATGTATGAATATTCAAGCCGGTCAGTCAGGGTCCTCAACCATTTTGGTCTTTGGTGAGGACCCTTGGCAAAACGAAGCGATTTGCTGCCGTGCGCTGAATCGTGGTTTGGGCAGGCGCCCGCATTCAGCAGTGGGGCCGAACGGTTGTCTTTTTTAGCGGCCGCAGGGATGCGGTGCCACCAATAAGCGCGCTACACCACACAGTGAATCTCGTCTGTACGAAGTAGATGATTGATCATTCACATTAGCAAACAAAGGAAAATCTTGATATTGACAGAGTGAGTCTCTACCGCGTGTTTTTTTTTTCTGTCATGTCGAGCCCCAGTGCCTTACATTCGCAGTGGAACTCCAAATCCATTTCCTCTGTTAGGTCGTCAGCTCAGTATCTACTTGCCCTGGCTTCATGATCTATGCACACACTGTGACTTGATCCAATGCCCGATCCGATGACCGCTAGACGCGTCGCAAACAGCACAAGCCCGATAAAAGACCCGATTCGACGCAACAAGCGACACCGAGTCGAAACCCCGCCAGGCGCTTAGAGTTAGTTTGCTAGGTGAAGAAATTGGCCATCTCTCTCATCCTGAGACAAGGCCCAGTCATGTCTTTGTCGCGAAAGCGCCAAGGCGCTAGGTATTTTTGGAGCAACTCGCTAACGAGGGGATGCCATTGTCCAATCAGCGACGGCAAAGCCCTTTTTTGACGTTTCTGCGTCTTGTCTGCTGCGGGGGATCGCTACCCGTAAATTGGCCCCGTCCCTTTACAGCTTCTTGCCGTTTCGGATGAATTCCGAAGTCGTGGAGCAAAAAACATCGTCGAGCCCCAGTTCGGCATTTACCCATTCATCATGGTGAATATTCTATATTCTATATTTCCGCCAAGTATGTGGGTGACGCAGCTTGTACCGGGAGGATAGAAATTGAGCAAAATGGACATTTAACCTGGGTTTCCCCTCGCGGGACTGGCTGGGACAAACTTGGGCCTTCCTCGTCTTGGTTTCCCCTGTCTTGATTGTTCATCCCGGGATCAAATACATCAAGATGCAGCTCAAAACTATTGTCACAGGAATCGCTTTTGCGGGCCTCGGCTCCGCGCAGACTCCCCCGGGATTCACCCCCGCGGTGACAGCTCGACTTGATCTCGTCTTCGGCACCAAGGTGATTACCGTGCCTGGCACGGAGCTGACCCGGGCGGGTAGGTCGACCCTTCCTCCCTCTCTCATAAAAGGGATCTAGACCAGTTAACGGAAAGACAGAAACTGCCCGCCAACCCGTCATCGGCACTAGCGATGCCGCTCTCAACGGAACCTATCTCTGGATGATGATTGACCAAGATGTTCCCGCCAACTTCCAGAACCCCAGCGCTGGCGGCCGTCGCACCAACCTACACGCTATGATTTCGGGCTTCAAATCCAGTGGTCAAACCGCCAACGGCGTCTTCACTTTGACCACGACCGCCACGGGCCCCATCGCTTATACCGGCCCGGCTCCCCCGGCCGAGCGACCGCCGTATGCGCATCGCTACGTCAGCTTGTTGTACGAGACGACAGCTACGTTTTCCGTCACGAGGCAGCAGGTCGGACAGACATTTGGGTTTGACCTGGCGGCGTTTGTCAAGACGACGGGGCTGGGCGCGCCGATACGGGGGAATTACTTTAATGTTACGGGGCAGTAGTCTCAGCTTTGTGCGGTCGGTCATTGAGTACATGTACGGTTACAGTGCAGTATACAGGAATTAAGTGTTTTGCAAACTTTCAATGTGTCGCACATGGTGGACTCCTGATCGAAATCATATCATATTGAATGAGGATACCGAGGCCGTTTTGGTAATGCAGAGAGAGTTTGGACCAGACTATTAAAGGGGCAATTCAGAGACGAGTGAGGCAGCAGCTGGATTGTGCTGAATCCTTGGTCTGTTTCCCACGAACCACGATAGGTACCACCTGGCTGGGACAGCCCCCACGTTGTGCTTTACCTTGTTTGCCTGTTTGCCTTGGTGTCTGTTCGTGCGGGGTTGGCGTCTCATGCAGTTGGTTCCCTCCCCCAGGCCTCAATGAGCATTGATCACACCGACACGAGCACATAACTCAAACTCTACCACGCTTTTAACACGCCCTAATCCCTCTATTTACTCACATCCTCCTCTCATACACCATGGCGCCCAAACTCACTCAGTTCCGTGACATGATGTCCATTTCAGAGGCCTTCAAGCCGGGCACGTTGGTGCCAGACCCCGAGAGGTTTCTTTACACCAGTTTCTCCTTCGTCGAGAAGGACAACACCGTCTATTTTGGCCAGCTGTACAAACGCAAGCTCCAAATCTCGTTGGATGAGTTTTCCCAAGGACTCGTGCGCGTTCCGGATGGCGATATCTATCCTCTATTTCCTACAGAGAGTAATCTCACTGTTGCGGCTCTTTCGGGAGTACCCCCAGACGGAGATGGAGACGGAGAAGGGGTCCTTTCCTGGGAACTTGTATCTTAAGCGCCCCCGTATCATTCGGTACGAGGAATACCGCGACGACGAATGCCTCGAAATAATCCCGGCTCTACTCCTTGAGGAAGCGTACATTCTTGAGAAACTCTCCAAGCTCGCACCCCAGCAACAGCACCCGAATATCATTCACTACCACGGCTGTCTCGTACAAAGAGGTTTCATCACGGGACTGGTTCTCGTCGCTGACCTTGAAGCCTATGTCGTTGATGAAATGGGTCCACCGCTCGACAAGGTTCCGTTCATGGAGGGATTAAAATCCGCGATTAAGCATCTCCATTCCCTCGGCCTGGCGCATAACGATCTCAACCCGCGCAATGTCCTAGTTAGTGCCGAGGGCATGCCGGTTTTGACGGATTTCGACTCGTGTATTCCGTTTGGGGAGAAGCTCAAGTATTCTCGCGGAACGCCGGGGTGGATAGACCCGGGTGAAGACTACAAAACATCCGAGGCGCGTCATGATATCTATGGGTTGGAAAAGATCCGGGCGTGGTTGGACATGGATGAGCAGACGAAGATGACGACGGCTAGCTAGCTGTAACTGCCGAGCTACCTACCTACCTCTCCAAGTAGCTGTCGGCGTGACTGAATAAAGGCAATTTTGGCGACCAATATTGAATACCTTACCTTTAGCTACATGTACAGCGTTGGTTCCGAGGGAGTTTATCATCAAGGTAGACAATGATTCCATCATATATCAAATTTCATGTTCTGTCTGAAAGAGCTTAGAAACATGATTAATAACCAAGGTAGATATCCCTAGGTAGGCAAGGTAGCTAGGTCTAAGTCAATGCCTAGGTAGGTATGTTGGAAGAGAGCAATGACACTGGGTCAGTCGGTTACTTAGTCACGTGGCACATGTTCCAAAAAAGGAAATTTAACTCCGCCCACTTATAAAACCCTAACCCCCATATTCTTTCGCCATGAATCCTAAATCGGAAGTTTAAATCCGTGAAAAGAAGAAAGAAGTAGAGAAACAAAAAACACGGGAGAGCATACATGTAGCGATATGCACGACATCAACATTGGCATGGAAGGAAGGAAGGCAGTGCAATACATAGTGCAATGTGACATTCCGGTCTGGTCAATCATTGATCGACCAGTTGAATGCAGCCAGCTCGGTCCAGTGTCCAGTGTCGGTCGGGTTCCTCCGGGACTAGAGAGCTCGGCTGTGCTGAGCTGCATACATACATGTATGTACGGACATGCCCTTCAGTTTTAGTGGAGGGTTGTGGCCAAGTTCAAGTTGTGGCTGCACTGCATTGCATCGGCTCGTGTGGGTACTTGGGAAGGTAGGAAGGTAGGTGGCCCGGCTCCAGTCAGGTACATGGACCGACTGTAGTGGGGTGGCCGCTTCCTTCAGTGCTAACCCTGTCTCTTTTTTTTTTTGTACCTGCCAGATCTAGGGAATGGAATCTTCCATCCAAGCTCCACTCGTCGGCTCAACCAGTCCAGCTTATTTTACTATGAGATAGAACTAGGTATAGACATGGATTCCGGGTACCTACCTGAAGAAAAAAAATTGGCTTGATCGCCAATTTCCCCTAGATTTGTTTGGGTGTTAAAGTACAATCCAACCCCCCCTAAAGGATTGTTAGCGTGGTAGAACTACTTAGTGGGAGTTTGTGGCAATACACGAATAGCTAAGAAGTTAAGGTAGCTCTTTTGCGAGTAGTGAAGCTAGAATATTTCTAGTCAGGCTTTAATTCTAACATATTAGGACTTGAAATTTTACTCCCTTAGGGCCTCGAGTTTCCATCATAAGCCCTCGAAAAATGAAAAGAATACTAGAGGGATTTTGGCTCAGAAACTGCAGCCAAACAATTCCGTCAAGTGCATCGAGCGAACAATCACAGAGGTTGGATTGTAGGTAGGTATTCTCATAAGTGGCAGGGATTCCACACTGCAAACAAGACCTTAACATGTGGATTCTAACGGCCACACTCTCGGCTATAAGGAGCGATGGTGACAGAGACACAGACCTTGTGCAAGGTTTCCAAGACCTCGGTTCTAGCTGAAAGCCGAGGTCTCACGAGCTAGAATCGAAGGGGCTATATATAAGCTGACTACTGGTCTCTACTCCTCCCTCTCTTTCCATAGCAACACACCCGATGGAGAGGGACGCAGGCTTATACGTCCCTTCTTCCCGTCTACGTGGAAATACGTCCTATCTATCGACATCCCAGTGAGCCTTCTTTCAAAGTGTCTGCAGGCGTAATATTTAGGTATGAAAGAGTTAGATCTGACTAGAAGTGGAATCAGATGACATAAAAACTTTTCCTTGTCAATACCAAGTAACTGGAGTAACACCTAAAGACCAACTTGCAGGTGTAAGGAATCATCGGAACATCAAGCCCCAAGAAGAAATCCAAAACCCCTTCTGCCAAATGGCTAATATCGTACAGAGTGGAGTCGTCATCGCAGACGAAAGATCATTCTACTCCCAAAGCGATCCCAGCAGAGGCCCACCCGATGCTGAAGCACCTGAGGCCCCAAACATGTCATCATCAACAGGAAAAGTAAAGTTCGGAAGCATTGACGGGAATGAATTGTCAGGGTTGAAATCAAAGTTGAAAAGATCAGGCCCAAAGAGCGGTCCGTCTAATTCGTACGATGGCAAGTCTCCTACCACAGGACCGCTCACTTTCCATGTCGGCAGTGACGTATCCATAGCAACTGGAGAAGCGCTGAAATCGGTGGGCGTAGGTGTAAGCAATGGTTGGCGCCGCTGAAGAGAAAACTTCATGTCGTCAACCACCTTCTCGGCTGCCATAACTGCCTCTCTAAATAGTGTCTGCTCCACACTCACTGGGTGGTAGTCTGCCGAGTCGAGATTCTCTGATGTTTTCAGCGCAACTGCCAAAATCAGGTTCACTTTCGCTGCCACCGGGCCAAGGTAGAACCGAGTATGCCACAGCCGAGAGAGAAATGAGAGCGATTCGATGAGCAGTCGTTGAAAAACACACAGAGTCTGTTGGGGATTTGAGTCAGAGAGGAAAGAGCCGTGGTCGAGCCTCCGAAGCCTGCCAACGAGCCAGCAAGCAGTGAGAGCAGCTCGATTCACGTCAGCCCAGAGCAGGTGGCAGGCCATCTCACGCAGTTGCTGTCTGGTTTGGCAGAAATTCTGGAACTGATGCATGACAGATGTCGCATGATCCCAGGTTTCCATCAGTTGGCTCCTATCGGATGGCTCTGTTGGCTTTCCAAGCGTGTGACCCAGTGTGATGATGGCCAAAAAGCTCTGCATTGTGATGGCGAGAACTGACTGCTGCAGTTCAACGACGGGATCGCATGTCTCGGCCCGCAGCCGAAGAGCGGCAGGTAACTCGGTCGTGAGGGCTCCAAACGAAGCTCGGAGCTTACTTTGCAGCAAGTTGATATCCGGTGGGTTTGGTGAATGGAGGCTTTGGTAGACTGGCACTATTGTGTTGGCAAGTCTGGCTGCTGCCACAGCGAACACGGCATCTGAGACGTCTCGTTCTTCATCTTGGTTGGTGGATGCGTTGTGCAGCATCGCGGGACGGAGATGACGGAGACTTGTCGGCGCGGGCAGGGGGCAGTCGCTCTCATCCAACCGAATGTTCAGCTGTGAGCCACTCCGGATGCTGTACTCGAGGCTCAGACGGACAAAGCAAGCCCAAAGTCTTCTCCGAACTTCAGCGTAATAAGGTGTGACCTCGGGGAACAGAGCGGGATCGCGGTGCAGACCCATGTTGGAAAGAATTTGACTTGTGAGCCCTTGTAATGCCATCAGATCAAAGATCTTGTCGGTGTCAGAGCCCGAGATGGTCTTGAGAACCATTAACAAGATCAAGTTCTGCACGGCACCAATGCAGGGCTTCTGAAAGCGGAGCGATGTGTGGATGCACGTTTCCACCTGTGTTGCAAGGGCTCGCCCCCGAGCGCGTTCCACCTCGCTGTCCTGCATCCCAATGGCTGTGACCAATAGCAACCTTGCAATGTGAACGGGACTGTTGAGAGAGCCCTCGTAGATCCGATCCATGTCTGACGCTAGCGCAACAGGGTCGATGACGCTGTAGATGCGGTTGTAGGTGCGACAGAACTGGCTGGCCCATGCTTCGCAGGAATCTCGGTCAGGAAGGAGCAGGCGCAGAGTGCTTCCATCGGTCAGCTGTGATGTGGGAAGACCAGAGTGCATGGATTCTTGAGTTTGGAGGAGGGCTTTCAGCTCGTCAAAAGCCGTTCGTGCAGACTGGAAGCCCGAGGATCGGTCCAAAAGGGCCCCAATAACGAACATTTCGCGGCACGGAGCCATCCAGTGGCTTAGTCCAATGAGGCGAGTCTTGAGTCCTGAGGCCTGGAAGGCAGTCAGTCTGGGAGAGGCGATGCTCCGAGGGGTCTCGCAGCAACTGTGGGGTGATTCGGGGGAGAGTTGGCCGCCAAATGCAGGTGAGTGAGCCGGGGGGCTGTGGGTCTGGGATTCCGTCTTAGTCCGGGTTGGGCACGGGCTTGTTGAGGTCCGAGCCGGAGTCGGAGCCGGGGTCACAGATGGAGATCTCTTCAACGGCCTTGGGCGAGGGTGCAGCCTGGCATTCTTTTCCAAAGGTGTGCCGTACGAACATTCTGAAGGATCGCGATCTTGGCACTGTTTGCAGGGCTGCTCGCGGTCGCAACGCGTTTTGCGAACGCGACAGGGATAGCACGAAACGGCCTCCCGGACGCGGGGACGCTTGCGGCCCGCTTTGAGATTCGTCTCAAAGTTGTCGGCGCTGAGATGCGAAAAGGTGAGCGCCATCATGATTGTGTTGGGGAAGGGGCAGCTGCGTGGAGTGGCGTGTTTGTGTGTGTGGGAAGCTGCGACCAGCGAAGACCACAGATCGCAGGCAAGAACATCTCAGAGCCTGAAAGCGAGCGAAAAGCCTTATGTGTATGTGGCGACAAGGAGTCCATGTGCGACCACGTCAATGGAGTACCCGAGCTTCGGCAGGCGGGTCGATGCAGCAAGCCTGGACGGAAAGGCGGGGCAAATGGCCAGACCGAAAAGACATTGCATTCATCCCGATGCTGCGCCTTCAATTCTCCGAGCAAGACGTGGAGGAGCATGGACGCTCCTGCCTCCTGGGTCCATCCCCTCCATCCCCTCCATCCCCCTGTGGAGAATGGTCTGATAAGGAGAGCAGTCTTGGCAGCCTGGTTGGCCAAACCTTATTCGCACCCCATTTCACGCCCCTCCAACGGCTTCAGCTGAGGTTGACTCTAGGCCTCAGAGGGGGGAGCATCGATCAACCTTTTTTTCCCTCGCAGTCTGACATCTTCGTTCGACGGCGACAATCCGCGACAATCGATCTGCGCTTGCATCGCTTCTTCTCAAGCTCGGCAGCAGTTGTCTTGGCACCCGTTTTGTGGCTGTACAAGACAGCAACGCAGCGGTCGGCGGTCAGAGCACTGCACTGCCCCCGGCAATCAATTTTCTGGTTTTCGCGATCAGTCACCCCGCACCCGCCCCAACCCAACGCCAGCGTCCCCACCATGCATCCGACGTGCATCGGCGACATCGAAGTTGCGGTGTAGTTCTAACAGACCTGTTCAATGCCCATAGCCCTAGCTCTCATCGGCCCCGCGGCTTTAATGGCCGGGTGGCGTCCCTCTCCTAGGAAAACAGGGCCGAACGGAACCAGATCCGTCACATGCGGGCTCGTGTTTTACCCACTAACAGCTACGCAGGACATGCGTAGATGTGGCTCAACTGTGGTTATAGGAAACAATTACCTGAAGCGGCGCTACATTGCGAACTCGATATCGACAGGTACAATTACGACAATGGATGCCACGAGAAACCTCTATGACGGCAAGTAGTCGCAGGGTTCAATATTTCATTTCACGGTTACCTGGAGAGCCAAAGCACGCGCGTTCGAGGTAAATCATCTAAGCACTCCCTTTCCTTGCGAGCCGCAAACATGACGTCGACGATGGTGATGATCATCCCGTACCTGGCCGTAGCTACGCGTCTGTCGCTTCTCTCGCTTATGCTTACGATAGCCTCCGATTCAGCTGGCCGCGATTCAAGCCGTGTCTGAGATTGGCTCAAATTCAAACCGATGAATCGCAGCCAGGCAGGTTTTATGGTCCCACTGCAGATTGCTGAACGATGGGACAGGACCATTCTGTGGCTTGATTAACATCCCAAATCCCAAGTTCGCCACTCACTTCGACACGGGGTCATTCTGCCTTCTGGCAACCCAAAGGGCTGGTTTCTGGGACCCATCCCGCCGGTTCGGTGCACTGTCACAACCATCAATGCGGCGCAGACTTTGCCCGGATATGGGATGATTAGTAACTGCCGGCAAATGGTGAGGGGTTACCCGAGTATCGTCGACACTTGAAGTCGACGTAGACTAATACACTGGCTGTGTGAATCAACCATGTTGCGATAGCCATTCCTGGTACAGTCCTTTTTCAAGCCGGGAGTCGCGATCCCAACCCCGTTTCATACAGCCATCTTTACCACGACAATATTTGGTTCCGACCAAACCTTTAAACAAGTCACCACAACCGCCATGGTCACCGCATAGACTGCATTGACTGCATTGGAACCACGGGAGGAGCCGCTCTTCCAAGATAGGGCCGTCGTTACAACTTCGCCGCGAGTCACGACGGCAATATTACCTCGATCACGCACAGTTCACAAGGCTTGCTAGGTACTGACAGTCAACCAACAGCTTGGTGTTCCGGAGACCGGAGCGAGAATACCAACAGACCCCTGGCTAACTGACCCATCAACACGAGCCAATGTGAAACCGGGCTTCATCTCGACTGAGCACGCATCCCGCTCGCAGTGTTGGGTTTTTTTTGGCCGGGACAAAGCCGAGATATTCTTGGTTGTGAATGTGAGTTCAACAATTTGCCCATCGTATTCGTAATGGTGAACTGTCACCATGGCCAGGGTGACAACTCAATCAAGCTCGCCATCGGGCTTGACTTCAACCCCGAGGCAAGTACGTCAACTTGCATGGCCAACTGTGGGTCCATGTATATAGTGATTTGATCACGACTGGACGGCCTGGCAAGGCTCCGGCGGCAGATGGAGGAACGCCAGGCAATACGTGGGACTTTCAGCTCCTATTGCCAACCACTGATCTCGGTTGGGAAGGCAGTCTTAAGGTTACCGAGGCAACCCCCGTTCATGCCGCATTGCTAATCTTACTTCAGGGACATTTTGTGTTACACGAATTCACACCACATGCCTGTTGCCTGGATATGGTTCAACACGGGACTTGGCGACTTGGCAGGAGCCTTTTGGCCAACCTGCCAGCACATTTCTCCTATTTCAAGGTCTGGTGATAAAGATTTGAGGCCTTGATGATGGCGTTCAAGGGCCGAACGTACCGCGAGGCCTCGAATTCAAGTATCAGGGGTGGATTGTACGAAGAATGTCCGGTCCGGATGATCCGAGTCTGTGACATGACAACTTGCTTTCGCTTCCACATTCCGTTTTGCATGTCAGAACCTTTTTGGATACCGAGACCCCAAGTAAGATAGGCTGCATATCATGCAAGTATATCTACGTTGGTACTACGTTACTGTTACAACCCAACGTCGAGCTTTCCCCTTCGGGCCCTGCGCCACCGCCCCTTTTTCTTGAAGCATGCTTGAGACTGGTCAAGTCGATACTTGATCATGCTGGACGGCCCAGTCATCTGCTCGCTTTTCCAAACTGACGCAGAGATTGGTCTGGACCACCAGCCAATGGTTTCTCACGGTCCAATCCTTTTGCAATGACATCTACAACAACATCAGCTTGTCAGCCCTAAGTTAACGGCCTGTGCCACCGCTGCCGCCCTACCCCCTGGGGATGCTTAGCGAAATATAGGTAACTCACCTTATATCTGCTGAACAGAGTGGGTATCGCTTTGTAAATCTCCAGGTACGAGATATTCTTGCCGAGACAGGTCCGGTGGCCGGAGCCAAACTGGGCATTTCCGTTAGCAAGCCCCCATGAATTAGGACCCTGCCCACGCAGTTGAGACACAGGTGACAGACAGAATTTTGAACTCACCGTCAGCAAACACCTCTCCATCGCCACCCGCTCCTCCTTATCCACCAACCACCGCTCAGGCCGGAACTCGTCTGCATCCTCGCCAAACATTGTTTTGTCCCGATGGGCCACCCACGCATTAATCCCCACCACGGTGCCCCCTGGAATCTTCTCACCACATAACTCTACCCCCTGAGTCGGGACCACCCTCTCCAGCGCCAGTCCCACCGCCGGATGCAGCCTTCCCGCTTCTTTGACGACCGCATCAAGATAGACCAGCTCTCGCGCCTCTTTCCAGGTAACAATCTCTGACAACCTCCCCTCGCGACGGGCGCCCGCTAGCTCTTCCACTAGCTTGGCGTGACATTCTGGGTTTTTTAACAAGAAGTACATGATTGCGCGGAGGAATATCGCGGTAGTGTCGCTCCCCGCTTGCATGTTCGAGGTACACCACGCGGTAATGAACTCTTCGGGGATGGTAGCAATAGATTTTTCGCGAGCGAGAAGGAAGCGGGACATGAAATCGCGGGAGTTGTATGCCTCCGAATCTGCATTTGACTCTGACTCTGACTCTTTGGAAATTGTGCGTTCTTGAGCGCGCGCAACGGAAAAGGCGACAATGGGAGAACCACCGGGGCGAATGATGCGGTGGAGTAGAGGGTTTTTGAGAAATAAATAGTCGAGAAAAGGGATTTGGCCAATCTGGAATCTTTGTTAGACTGCAAAAAAAAGGGGAGAGAGAGAGAGAGACGGAAAAGAATAGAGAAAGAAGAAAAAAATACTTACGCAGGCGAAATACCGATTAAATTTCCCAATCGTATGGATGATCCCCCCGACATCCTCTCCCCTGTCGAGGAATCCAATCCGTTTACTAAACGTAATCTCCCCCATCACATCAAACGCCAACCACTGTAGCCAGGTGGCCATATCGCAGACCTTTTTGTTGGGGAAACAATACCGCTCATCGATACGATTTAGAAAAAGCCCAATGGTGGAGTTGACGTACGGCTCAAACTCAACAAGGTTCGTCATGGAGTACAGATTGGAAATGGGCTTGCGCATGGCCCGGTGCGTGCCTTCGTCTTGCGAGTTGAAGATGCCGGGGATGGGTCTGCCATGCACGAGCGGGCGGAAGACGCTGTAAAAGTTGGACTAATTCCAGCCAGCCAGCCATTGACCCAGTCGGTTAGTTGATCGTTCCAGTTTTTTTCTTCATTTTTTTTTTTTCAAAAGGGGTAAAACGAACCTTGAGCATACCCGCCCCCGTGCCATAAATCTTTGAAATCTCCTGCGGATCACCCACGCTCACGCAGTTGGGTCCAAGCCTGACGAGCTTTCCATACTTTTTATGAAGGTCGATTTGAATCTCGTGGTACCTTGCCGTGCGCGCCCAGAGGAGACGGGGAAGGTTGGAAAAGGAAGCAAAGACGGGGCCGGGGATATGTTGAAGCTGAGACCAACGGGAGAAAAGCCAGAGGAGCAGGGAGATGAGGAGGACGAGAAGGGTGAGGGTTGGTGAGAGGTGAGTGAGGATTCCAAATGCCATTTTGTCAAGTTTCTACCCTTGACTCTGATGTTAAAATGAGGAAAGATGCACAAGTAGAATGAAGATGTGCGTAAGGAGAATGAAAACGTGCAAGTAGAATAAAGAAAAACAAATCCGATACTGACAGGACAAAATCTTGCCAAACTGAATCACACCTCCTCTGGACTCCTCGAGGAAAACGTCGGGTATAAAAACATATTCTCCAAAATCTCCCTCTCTGGTAACACCGTGACGCCGTTTTGTTTCCCTGGTAGACAAAATCGGTCCTAGTCCGGAGATAAAATCGCAGCCCTACGTACCTAACTAACCTATGTAGGTACGCTCGGTAAGTACGTCTTCCCATGTTTGTTACCGATGGAGCGGTACCTTAACCCGAAAAAGATAAGCCCGGTGTGTCGGACCGAGCTTGGTTTCTCGCTTCTCGCGGTGTCACCACCAACTAGGAAAGTCGCCAATTTGCAGAGTTGAGAATCATACTCTATTCCTTGGTAGCCTAGACGCAGGTGCGTACCTGAACCGACCTGACCTGTCCTCAACTGACGAGTCAGTGCAGTCAATCCGGAAATTAAAAACCGACACTGCCTGCACGCATGTTTTTTTTTTTGGTTTGTCCTTTTGGCGAAGTTGAGGTAGGTAGTAGGTACGTAAAAATTCCGAGCCCACTTCATTCCGAGTCCAGCCATTCCGAGTCAGGTCGGCGAGTCTAGTCATGGCATTGCCTTGATTGCTTCAGTCCAATCGCTGATGATATAAGCGAGCGCCGAGTTTTACCTACCTACCTACCCTGTTTTTCCCGGTTCCAATCAATTAATTGCCTTACTAGATTGGTCGGAAAAGGTGAGGTCACTTTCATGTTGCAAAAGTTGCCACAGCGCAGCAGCAGCAGCAGCCATGCAGCTCAGCTTCGCCGAGGGTGGCTTGGACTTTTTGCCTTGTTCCGAGAGGGTTCGGGTGCTTGCTTGCTTGCGCTACGGTTTGGTGCGGGGGATAATGCTCCCTCTCCGCTCCCCCTCATTCTCAAAATCTCGAAATCTCGAATTTCAATTGGTGCCAATGGGGAGAAAAAAAACCGGATTGGATTTCCGCATGCCAAACATTACACCTGAATCTGACCCTGTTCATGGTTCTGGTTTCTAAATGTGGCATGCACTGCACTGCACCAGCCATGCCATGACAGCCATCCATCCACATCCACATCCACATCCCACATCCAGTCAATCCAATCCAGTCCAGTCCGTTCAGCCTTATATTCCCAACCCCAGTCCAAATCCCAATCAATCCCAGCCCGTTGGTTCGTTACCTCCAGAGAGTGCAAACGGCCTTCGGCTGCACCGTTACACTGATTGCCAGCCAGACCCGTACTTGGACCTGCAATGGACTGTGACTGGACCAGACTTGGGTGGAGCTTATGCTGTACTACGCTGTTCACACGTGTGCATGGCCACCTAGGTAACCTAATCATCATGATTCAGCCCTACCAGTAAAGCAAGCCACGACAAGGAACACACCGAGTCGACTGGAGTCGAGCTGAGCTGAACTAGGCTGAGCTGAGCCGCAACCGCTGGTAACGCAACGCAATGCAACGCGGTTACCCGTACTGCCCCGGCTACCCGTGCTGCTGTGCGCATCAACGTCAACGCCAACGCCAGCCTTGACTGGACAGTCCCGTCCCAATGACATGGTCCTGGGTTCCGAGCCCCCGGTACCGTCATTCTGAATTCAGGTTTTCAGCTCTGATGTGCACAACTATTCTATTCCTATTCCCGGCCGGCAACACCACCCGTCCAGTCCAGTCCGGCCCGGTCCTGCCCAGTCAATCCCGGTCGTGATGCAAACGGGGCAACTCTCTCCCTACCAAAATGCAATACCATCAAAACAGGATGCGAACAGCAAACCCCACTCGGACAACCCCCCACCCACGAATAATCGCCGACCCAAACACCATCAGTGAATCCCGATAGGAACGTTCCCATGACAATCTGTGTCATCTCCCTCCGTGGCTCAGTTGTATGAGAGGGAGAGTGTGTGTAGGCTGTCCACTCCCCAGATAATGCATCCATTCCACTCCCGCCACAATAGGACCGAAAGCCAATATTGAAAAGAAACATGTAAGGTTCTTTTTTTTTTCCACCTCTCCTTTCTCTTAGGCTTGGCACACCACCTTTCCTATTTCTAACCCTGCCCCCCCATCTCTGTTCAAAGGTTCACAAAGCCAGCCTACCTTCTCTCGTCTATTTTTGCAAAAGGCCTTACATTCGGTCTAGTTCTGCCCGAATCCGCAAGGCAGCCAACCAACAGACCGTACTCGGCCCCCAAGTCCGGCCCCAACCCTGGCTCCGACCCCGGCCCCCGTGGCTCATCCACTCCAATGCCGGAGTTGTAGCACACACACCCGACCGAATTCAGTAAGTTGGGGGGTACCGTTGGGTAGAGAAATACGTCTGTCGAGAAATCCTCTATCAATTGTGGTGGGTGGTATTTTGTGGGGGTATCCGCGGCGCAAGGCTGCAGGTATCTGCCACTTATAAATTGAATGTTCACGACAGCTGATGTTTTGTCGTTGTATAGAACCAACAGAACAACCCTCCAAATCTCTTTGCTCTCATAAGCTCGAGTATTATTTTGCGTGGGCTTGGCGTGGCAAAAATGTTGTCCAACAGGTTGCTACTCTTTGGCGACCTGACCGGCGAGATTCTTCCAGCGATCGAGGACCTCAGTCGATCTGCAACTCAGTGTGAAAATCTCAGGAGATTCTTCCAAAAATCCACCGCACGCCTGCGTTTCGCGGTTTCCAGGGCTCCGGCACAGTACAGGAGTCGGGTTCCATTCTTCAACTCTCCTCTCGAGCTTGCCTCGAGCATTGCGGAACGAAACGACAACAACCCGGCGGTTCTTGCTGCTCTTTTCTGCCTGGGGCAGTTGGGGGATACTATCGTGTAAGTAACACTAAACTCGCCACCCATGGTGCTCCGTTGTCTGACCACAGCTCCTCAGTTATCTAGAGTCCGATCCTCGAGCGTTAGAGGGCCACAGCAGTGATGGGCCTGCGCTCCTCGGCATCTGCACCGGCCTCGTTCCCGCCCTTGCAGTTTCCTGTTGTCGGAATTTAACTGAGTTAATGTCGATTGCGGATGAGGCGGTTGTGCTGGCCTTCCAGATTGGGCTCGAAGCATCCAGGAGATCCGAATTGACCGATCCATCGACAGACAGCTGGTCCACACTTGTGACTTGCACCGACGAGAATGCTGTCACGGCCGCCATTGATGCTTTCAACGAGAGGAATATCGTCGATCAAAGCCAGAGACTGTACGTCAGCGCCACAGGGACATCATCACTAACCATCAGCGGTCCGCGCGGAAGAGTGCAAAGGTTGCTCGCCGAATCCTCGGTCTTGAAAGAGAGCAAGGCTATCAGACTGCCGATTTCGGCTGCTTTTCATGCCTCTCATCTCGAACCCATCTCAAATTCGAAAATTATGGCCGGCCTGAGTGAACAAATCCTTGAGAAAAAAGTCCAGCACATCTTGGTTTCTCCGCACAGTGGCCAGCCCTATCTCGGATCGACTTTCTCAACCGTACTCGCCGAGGTAGCCAACGACATTCTGCAGGCACCAATCTCGTTCCAGTCCTACACAGACGGTCTCTCTCAGATACTCCGACCAAAGGCAGCGGTTGTTCCGTTCGGTCCCGTGTGTTCGACCAGAGCCATCAAGCAAGCTCTAAACGCTCGTGGAGTTGAGGCCGACTGGGTGCATGGCGACTTGAAGAGCGCAAAACCATCCAACAACGCTGGAGCCGTGGCAATAGTGGGGATGGCAGTCCGATTACCCGGTAGTGAGACTTTGGAAGAGTTTTGGAAAGTACTTGAAGACGGTCGTGATCTGCATGAGAAAATCCGACCAGACCGCTTCAACGTGGACACGCACTGCGACCCAACCGGGAAGACCAAGAACACTTCAATGACGCCATATGGAGTTTTCATCGACCGCCCTGGGTATTTCGATACGAGGTTGTTCAACATGTCGCCTCGAGAAGCCGCCCAGACGGATCCACAACAGCGGCTGCTGCTTCTCACCACGTACGAGGCCCTCGAGATGTCCGGTTACTCGCCAAACCGAACACCGTCAACCAACACCCGCAGGATCGGCTCTTTCTTTGGGCAGACGAGCGATGACTGGCGAGAGGTCAACGCAAGCCAGAATATCGACACCTACTTCATCACCGGCGGCATCAGAGCATTTGGCCCAGGGAGACTCAACTACCACTTTGGTTGGGAGGGACCAAGTTATTCCATTGATACTGCATGCTCTTCGAGTGCCGCGTCAATTCAGCTGGCGTGCTCATCCCTACTAGCTGGGGAGTGTGACATGGCAGTAGGAGGAGGCGCCAACTTCTTGACTGCATCGGATCTGTTCGCCGGACTCAGTCGAGGAAGCTTTCTCTCAAAGACTGGCGGATGTAAAACGTTCGACAACGATGCTGACGGTTATGTCCGTGCTGACGCTGTTGGCGTTGTTGTTTTGAAGCGCCTCGACGATGCAATTGCCGATCGGGACAATGTTCTCGCGGTAATACGGGCTGTGGTAACGAACCACTCGGCCGAGGCAGTGTCCATCACCCATCCCCACGCCGAAACGCAAGAGCGGCTCTTTCATGCCACTCTCAACCAAGCCGGCATCAGGCCTGAAGAAATCGATTATGCCGAGTTGCATGGAACTGGTATGTCTGCGAATCCGGCTTCCATGCACATGTATTCTGCTCGACGATGACTGACTGAGATCGATAGGTACCCAGGCGGGTGACGCCACTGAATCGCTCTCTGTGACCAATGTGCTTGCTCGCAATCGACATTCCAGAAATCCACTTTTCATCGGCACAGTAAAACCGAACCTCGGTCATGGCGAAGCAGCAAGTGGGGTGACCTCACTGATCAAGGCCATCATGATGCTGAGGAAGAATACTATCCCTCCGCATGTTGGCATCAAGGGGCGTATCAACGAGAAGCTGCCTCCTCTCGCTGATCTTAACACGCATATCTCGTTTGGGAAGACGCCTTTCCTTCCAAGGTCAAGCGGTGACGGAAAGCGAAAAATTCTCGTCAACAACTTCGATGCCGCCGGTGGAAACACGAGCATGGTGATTGAAGACCCTCCAACTCTGACTGTCAAGGGCAGCGATCCCCGAAACTTCCACATCGTTGCAGTCTCCGGGAAAACTGCCAACTCCGTGCTGAACAACTCCAAGAATCTCCTGGAATATGTACGGCGAAATACTAACGCCCGCTTGGAGGACATCGCATACACCACGACTGCTCGGCGCATGCACCATCCCATTCGAAGCGCCCATGCGGTTTCCTCCTTGGAAGATCTTGCTTTCAGTCTTGAAAAGTCGATCTCTGGGGAACCATGGGGTAAAAGCCCAACGGCGAGACCTCCGGTTGTGTTTGTCTTTACCGGGCAAGGCAGCCACTACCTGGGAATGGCATCGGGGCTCTTCGAAACCGATGCTACCTTCCGTGGACATCTTGAGGACTGCGACAGAGCTTGTGTCTCCCTTGGATTCGAGTCCTTCATGCGAATGATCACAGATGATGGTCTTGGCACGCTGCCGGTTTCCCCTGTGCAGACCCAGCTTGCGATTGTATCGATTGAGTTGGCGCTTGCATCTTGGTGGAAGTCTCTGGGTCTTGTCCCTACCGCCGTGCTTGGCCATAGCCTGGGCGAGTACCCGGCGTTGTGTGTTGCCGGAATAATCTCTCTCCGGGATTGCCTATCTCTGGTTGGCGAGCGCGCTCGTCTCATGGCTGCCAAATGCGCGCCGGGGACGCACTCGATGCTTGCAATCCAGGCGGGAGCAAAGGAGGTGGAGGCATTAATTGGAGAGTTGAACTTGACCGATTCCGAGATCGCCTGCGTCAATGGCCCTACTTCGACTGTTGTCAGTGGCCCTGTCGATCAAGTATCTCTTCTCAAACAGCAGTCCGACTCACGCAAGTTCAAATGCACGCAGCTTGAGGTACAATTCGCCTTCCACTCGTCCCAGATGGATGCGATTCTCGACGACTTTGCTACGGTTGCACAGAAGATCTATTTTCGTGCTCCCTCGATTCCGGTTGCATCAACGGTGCTAGGGAGCGTGATCTCGGAGGCAGGTGTGGTTGGTCCGCAATACCTGATCAACCAGACTCGAGGACAAGTCAGGTTTTTGGACGCATTGGGAAGCGTCAAGTCCATGCTGAAAAATAGCCACTCGGCCCCTGTGTGGGTTGAAATGGGGCCAAGCCCTATCTGCCTAGGCCTAGTCAAAGGTGCAGTGAGTGACCCTGGGGTGCTCCTTCCCTCGCTGAAGAAGAGGGAGCACGACTGGAAAGTCTTGGCCAATTCTGTTGCGCAAGCTTTCGTTGCAGGACTCGACATTGATTGGTCGGAATTCCATCGCCCTTACGAATCATCGCTTCGGCTTCTCGAACTCCCCAGCTATGCGTTCGATCTGAAGAATTACTGGATCCAGTATGAAGGCGACTGGGCGTTGAGGAAAGGGGAGCATGCATCTGCGGATGCCCCACCTTCGCGAAACTCGCCGCCAGCATTCTCGACGACAAGTCTTCAGCGGATCGAGTCGCAAACTGACGATGAGTCGGGGATATCAGTTGTGTTTGCCTCGGATGCGAGCGATCCGAAGCTCAACAAGGCTCTCCGTGGACATTTGGTCAACGGCGCCGGACTCTGCCCTAGTTCGGTCTACGCCGACATGGCCTTTACAGCGGCAAAGTATATACATAGCATCTCGTGTTCCACGCCAACACCTCCGATGAACGTTCGGGATATGGAGGTCCATAAGCCCCTCCTGATTGAGGCTGGAAATACGCAACAGGTCATCCGCGTCACAGCAACGAGAGCTAGTGTTTCTGATCAAACCGAAGTTCGATTCAGCTCCCAGAATGGTGAGGATCGCCAAGAACATGCTCGCTGCCTGGTTTCCTTTGGACACACCGAGGAATGGAAGGTAGAATGGGCCAAAACATCATACCTTATCTCGTCGAGATACGACCACCTCGTCCAGGCCTCAACGGCTGGAAGGGCTCACAAGATCCTCCGACCCATGGTATACAAGCTCTTCTCGGCTTTGGTCGACTACGACACGAGGTATCAAGGGCTTCAAGAGGTCTACATGGACAGCGATCTCCATGAGGCTGCCGCGGTTGTCAAGTTCAACACCACGGACGTGGACGGTTCGTTCACTTACAGTCCGTATTGGATCGACTCCCTGACTCATCTCTCTGGGTTTGTGCTGAACGGCGCCGAAAACACGCCATCAGACGCTGTCTACATCTCACACGGCTGGAAGAGCCTGAGGATTATTAGCCAGTTCTCCTCAGATAAACAGTACAAGAGCTATGTCCGAATGAGAGAGACCAAGACTCGGGGTGTGATGGCTGGAGATGTTTATTTCATGGAGGGTGACGAGGCCATTGCTGTGTGCGAGGATCTGAAGTTTCAGAAGATTCAGCGAAAGGTTTTGGATCTTATTATCTCACCGACGTTGGGCTCAACGGTTGTCGAGCACAGACATCTGGCCAAGTCAAGGAACGCATTAGATGTGCTCGCACACATTCGAAAACCAAGTGCCGCGGAAACCCAATTCCCAACCTCAACCCCATCATTCGACTTTTCGGCGATTCTCGATCTCATGGCATGTGAGGTTGGCGTGCATGTCTCGGAAATGGAAGACGACGCAGTATTTTCCGATCTCGGAGTCGACAGTTTACTGTCTATCAGCATCACAGCAAAACTCAGCGATCACCTGTCTCGGAGCATTCCTGCCACATTGTTCACTGAGTGTCTGACAGTTCGAGACCTCCGCGCGTACTTCACCACCGACAACAAGCCCATCCGCTCGAGTTGGAGTGATTCTAGTGTTACTGAAAGTGAGAGCTCGAGTGGTGAGACCAGTCATGCGGGTACACCAAGCACTCGGGGCAGCATCACTCCTGCCTCACCCGCCAACTTTGATGACCTCATCAAGAATATCATCGCAAGTGAGGTTGGCATTGAAGAGGGTGAAATCGACGACGACACTCTACTCGCCGACTTTGGGGTTGACAGTCTGCTTTCACTCTCTATCATGGCTGCCATCAAGGCGCAGACGAATCGAGTTCTACCGTCCAGCTTTCTCATGGAGCATCCTACCTTTGGTGCCATTCGGTCGTCTCTGAACGGCACACCTTCACACGTTCCTCCGCCTCGGGAGCTCGCGGATGCCCTGGCAAAGGCCAAAGGAGAGATCGTACATCACAATGCCGAAGCTGTCCTCCTCCAAGGTTCAGCCAGCTCCACTCACCCAGCCCTATTCCTCCTCCCTGACGGCTCCGGCAGCGCGAGTAGTTACGTGCCCCTTCCACGCCTGAACTTCCCCGGTGCTGTCTATGGACTCAACAGCCCCTTTTTACAAAACCCAATCAATTTTACTGTTCCGCTATCGACCGTCGCTTCCGCCTTCCTTGCCGAGATCCGGCGCATCCAGCCCCATGGCCCATACCACCTTGCAGGCTGGTCCATTGGCGGCACATACGCCTTCGAAGTTGCTTCACAACTGACGCAACGACACAGTGAACGCATCGACAGCCTCACATTCATCGATGCGCCCTGTCCCGGCTCGCTTCCTCCGTTGCCAGTCGAGACCATCAAACTTCTCGAAGAGATTGGAGCATTTGACGGGCTGAAGAGCAAAACCCCCGGCAACTCACCAAAGATCCGAGACGGGGTCCACGCCCATTTTGCTGGCTCAGTGAACGCCCTTAGACAATACCGCCCCGTGGCACTCCCTCGGCGGGCTGCGGCGGCGATTAAGTCTGTGACGATTCTGTGGGCTCGGTATGGGGTATGGGATATGGTGGGAGAGGATATAAGGTCACGGTATCATTTAATGGGGGAAGTGTCCGATAATGGGAATGCGGCGGGGGATTGGATCATGGATTCGAGGACGGAGTTTGGCGCAAATGGTTGGGACAAGCTTCTGCCTGGAGCGGAAGTAATGTGTGAGGTGGTGACAGGTGATCACTTTAGCATTATGCGGAAGCCGGGCGTTTTGGAAGTAGGGAAGCGGTTGGGTGAGGCGGTGCACAGGGGGTTGTAAGGGGTGGAGTTCAGGTAAGGGGCGGAGTTTAGGAGTTTGCTCTTTTTCTTGTGATGGCTTAACCTTGTTTAATCTCTGCTCTAGTTTGGCTCTCTTGGGCATTATGCGGTACAATTCAACCACTAAATTATTGTTAGTGTGGGGCTACGTGCTTTGAGTCGGACCACGGCTGTAGACAGGTCGGCAACAACATATGTCGCTGCACTCATGTAGGGTTAAGTCAGCATCCTTGAGAATGCTGACTGTGGCGGATACCAACGCAGCTAGACTGGACTGGAACCATGGAACGAACCATGGTGGACGCTTGACTGACTGCATGTACGGGGCAACAAACGACAAGCGACATGAGGCTGCACGCTCTTCAACAGTAGACTCTGTTCACACGTTTTCACTGACCGTGTACTTGTAAAATATCAAGGCTAGAGGGAGGAGTTTGGCGAGAAGAGCGAGTACTTTAGGAGCAGAGACTCATGCCACAATACCCAACCCGCTATCACTGTGCCCATGCCAAAGTATCTGCCCATTCAAGTATACATGCCTACCTACCTACCTACGTACTTGGGTAAGGTACGGTGGAGAGCCAGCAAAACCAGCCAACCACCCAAATCAATGACATAGCTGTGGGCACATAAGGGCTAAATAGGATTGGGAGGTCGACATCCCATGTACCGATAAGAATCATGGATTCGACAGCACGGCGGTGCTCGCGAACTGGTCCAGGGTGTCACAACATTCAACATACGTAACGGAAAACACACTGGGCCCCACGCGTGCCTAGGTAGGCGATAAGGTTCAAGGCTAGCTACCTACCTTACCTAGCGACATTCTTTTTTATCTTTGAGGGCTTATGATGTGGGAAAAACTCGGGGCCCTCAATAGGGAGTAAAAATTTCAAGGTCTAGAACTAAATATTCTGGCTTGACGCCCTCGCAGAATTAACTTTCTAGCCGTTCATGCATTGCACAAAACCCTTAGAAATACTGGATAACTCACATGTGTATCATCCTATAATCCCTCACGGGACTCCAGAGACAACACGCAGATCGCCGGCACGGGTATCACACACAAGAGCAAACAAGGTGATAATGTCATCGCACTTCATCTTCTGCTCGGCAGTGAGGTCGACCGAGGCACTCAAGTGGGCGGGCTAGGCCCGAGTAATGCTGGCTACAAGTACCAGCCATCGTGTAAACCGGGGATAGAGAGGCTTGTAATTCGGTTGGCTAAGGTGGTTGGTTGGCGACAGAATCCATGTCTGCAAGGGAGAGAAGAGATCGCAACTGGTGCCCGGGGAAGAAAGAGTGGAAATTAACTGCCACAACAGACCATACGAGGCAGAGAAGAATTCCCAACTGCTGAGCGAGCGCACCAATTCAACAATGGCAGGAGCGGTTCCCCATTCTATTGACTTGATAAGTATTGTATTACGTCCCAACTCTCTTGACCTGGTTCCTCAGGCCAAATCCCAATGGGCCACCCCTGCTGACCCCGACGACGCGAGTATCGGTGCGCCACTACTGAGGCTAACGCTTCTCAATCTTCCTCTTCAGAGTCATCGTCATCGTCATCGTCATCGAGACTATCGTCGCGCTGTCGTGTATGGCGGATGACTTTGTCTGCCACAATGGCCAACCCTGTCTGGTCGGCTCCCGTTTCAACGATAGCATCGCCATCATCGATCGCGTGTTCCATAATGGACTCGGCGATACTACTGCTGCTGTCGTCTCCAATCTCCTGGACAAAGCCAAGCAGTATATTCTTCTTGACGTACTTTTCATGGGTGGTGCCACTCCATAATCTAGTAGTGCCTTTGACCACCTCCTTCTGGATTGACGACGTGCCCTTCCATGTCCACGACAGTTGTGTGATGGCGCTGAGGAATGCCTACCATACATATCTCGCTTTTGGGCGGGCGTCGTTCGAGAATTGCAGGCGGCGCCCGTCGAGGTCTTTTAATGTCTTGCAACATGAACCGATCTTTGTATACTTTGTCGCTAAATATATGCTCCGTCATGCAATTCGGTGTTGGGTCGAGGACGGCGATACGGTATTCACGCGGATGCGACGTCTCCCACACCTCTAAAGCCTTGTGTCGTTCTTCCTTATCCTCCCGCGGAAGCGCCCCCGGGTCTTTGGGGTCAATCCCCACATGAATGTCGGGGACAATGGCTAAAAAACCCCGGTCAAATGCAGTCGCGATTTTGGTGTGTAGAAATATACCGTTGTTGGCCGTAAAGAGCTCATCTCGCGACCCAGTCCCAGAGCCAAAAATAGCTTCCATCAAATCCGCTGATTGCCATGGAAAAAGGTGAACGGCCGTCACAACTGCGCTATCCACCAGCTGACCAAGTACCGGCTCCCACATCTCAAAGCTATCCGGACAGTAGACTTGCTCCATCGATGATCTTATCGTCGTAGATTGATCCATGGCGCGGACCTCGCGGGCCTGGCAGCGGCGGCACTTGGATGATGATGATGCTTTTTCCAAGCCGAAGCCAGCATGAAGCTTAGAAGAGGAGTTGAAAAGCTTCGCAAACGCAGACCCTTTATCTCTCAGCTTCTCCGCTTGTTGCATGGCGATTTTCGCCTAGGCCGACAGTGCCATCTTTTGCATCAGGTAATCTCTCGCCTTTTCATCAACTGTATCCCATTGCTCTCTGGAAAGCGCTGCAACCCTCTCCTCCCTCTGGTAGTCTCGGTATTGCATCGTAGCATATAGCCCGATTCGTTCCGAATCCATAGTTAAAAGACTCGAGCGGCTTGACCAGAAGCTGGCATCAGACGATGACGATGGTGCAAGTTTTTTACGGGCAGCTCTGATATCTTGGACCAGTTTATCGTGTCGCTCGTCTATATCAAGCTCCCGCATATTGACTGGTGGTTCGGGTGGGGATGCCTTTCGCTTGCTACTTGTTCGGATAGGTATTGCCCCGCTGGTACCGGGAGTAGTAGTGGTATTAGAATTGAGCGAAGTTGGGCAATCAACTGATGCCCTTCGCTTAGGGGGCACTGGTCGAGGTATGGTAAAGGCGTTTGTTCCAATCACCTAGGCTTGGATGGAAATAGGTGTGAGAAGGGGAACATTGTGAAGAGGTGGAAGAAGAAAAAAGATTTGGGGAACGGCGAGAAAAAGATTAAATACTTAGCTAGGTAGGTAGTTAGCCCTAAACCTTATTACGTAGGCACGCCTGGAACAATCCAACGCCAAAAAGGATATCAATGTGGGACCTCGGTGAGAGTCATCCAGTGTAATACCTGAACGGGCGGGAGCTATTTTGCGAGGAGTCAAGCTAGAATACCTATTTAGACCATAATTCTAACATTTGGGGCCTTATGGTTTGCCCCTTACGACGTCAAGATTCCATCATAAGCCCTCGACCCAAAATAAAAAAGAATGCTGGGGGCAAGTTAGTTCGGAAGCTGCAGACAAGCCAAACCATAACGTGCCACGCGAACATTCTTTTCAGGGATCAAATTGTATTTTAAGGCAATGACTGTGAGAAAGCCCAAACAAAGTGTCGGAATATACAAAGGCAGGATAGGAGCTGCTGCGCGTAGAGCATAACTGGAAGGAACTGGGAGCCCCTGGCAAACATAAAGCAAAAACACCTTTGTATTTGCAACAAATAATAACAGTATTTCCAACTAGAAGTAGAGTTACAAACTAAGCTGGGCTGGTTTGGGCTGAGCCCTTCAGAGATGTGCCCCCTAAACATATTCATAACAAAGCAAAGGCCCTCCAATATCCATGACATCTCTAATCGTGGCGCTCGGAATCACCCCGAGCATATCCAGAATATGGTTCAGCGTCGTGGTATTTCCCGGATCCCCCTGCGGTAGCGGTGATCCCGGTGGGGGAACTAGCGCAGGCAAAGGCGGAAAGGCCTCTAGCGGGGGGAACAGCAGCGGTAATCCGCTCGGATCCGTCGTCGGCGGGGGCGGACCCGATCCGAATGGCGTCGGCAGATTCTGGCCGCTAATATCAAAAAACCGCGCAGGAAGATCGAGGGATTGCCATTCCCAAAAGAGTTTGTCCAACCATGTATGATGCAGATAGAATAGCGGATCGCCAGGGCTAGCGATCGGGTCGAGCATTTTCCCGCCGACGCCGCCGTGGCCGCCAATATGGGGAGCGGCTTCCAGACACGGCCAGAAAGTCAGGTAGTTCGGCTGCGCGAGACAGGAGTTGACGTAGTTTTGTCCCGACATGAGGGAAACGGTATCGTTCACCGCTCGGTAGATACAATGGGGGGTTCCTGTGAAATACCCCGGACCGAGGTTATTGATGAATGAAACAAAGGGACCGTTGGTGATGCAGTTTTGCGGACCGGCGCCGTTTCCGCCAAAACCGGTGGTGGGGTCGAGGACTGAGGAGGAGATAAAATTTCCGGCATCGAGAGGCTCGTCCCAGTACGGCTGGGCGCCGTTGTAGCCGCATTCCTCGCGCAAGGCGCGTTCGTGCGCGTGCATGTGCAGACGGTGGTACGGGAGGAAGGCACCCACGCCGTGGGTGATGGAGGCGGGGATCTGGTGGATGGATTGGAGTTCTTCAAACCGGTTCTGTGTGGCCGGGAGACCCAGGGTCGCGGGCTTGGTCATCAGGCAGAGCTCAGCGTCAATGTAAGCCTTCTTCTCCTTGGCTGTGTGTTTGTGCCAGGCTTTACGTTTGAGCTTCTTGGTGCATTTCTTGCCGCTGCCCGGAGGGGAATGGGATAGCGCGGGATCAGATGACGGAATACCCGATGGTTCGGGAACTTGGGCAAGGGGAGCGGCAACTGGAGCTGGAGCTGGAACCGGAACCGGAGCCGGATTTCGGGCGGCAGGACGGTTGCGGATCGAACGAGCGGATACGCTGGCCGACAAGGCGACCACCGAGATGACCGCCTGGCTGAATAGCATGGTGATCGATCGGATTTTAACGAGAGTCGAGTGAAACTTGCCGATTCCCAGTTTGAGAAGAGTCTGGGGTCCTGTCGTTTTTGTAGTTGAACGGACAATCTGAACAGAGGGTATATCACTATCAACTGTGACCCATGTTTACTCCAGTATGTCGCATTCAAGTCCCATGTGATTAAAATCCGATCTCATCAGAAAGCATATGGGATTTGCGGTTCCACCCACACAGCTTTGCCTGCTTGGTTGTTGCTAGCTTTGCTTTGCATGCAACTACGTTCTCGGGTCAATACTACCTGTTCGCATGTCTTGGCAATATTCCAAGGGCTTGTGTGGGTTGTGGCGTTACATTTGTCCAAGCCCTTCTTTTTTATCTGGTTCTGGTTCTTAGTAAAACCGTGCAGCGTTTTTAATTTCCCAATACATGTATTGGTTTGTTCAGTCCAAGCGCTCGAATCAAAGGATGCGTAACGTTACCACAAATTCAACATTCCCAAGGGCCAGGATAGATACGAAAGAGTTGTGGGGTACAGTAGCAGACATCATACATGTATACACACGTGGAGGGGTTTCCGAAACAATAGTACCGTACCTACTGCATACGCTCTGTCTACATACAAAATACCCCTGACGCTAAGCCTATCTCCCCCCCGAGCATCATCTTCACATACAAAACGCCAAGGGTATATCCCAGAGATTTAGTTGCCGAAACTCAGAGCCGGGAGCGCGCACGGCACGGGAGTAGCCGCCAATGTTACCAGACTTGGCCGAAAAGAGACTCGACTATCTATGTATCTATCTTTATTTTATGGTAAGCCTCACCCTCAAAAGACCTTTCTTGAAATGGATCAATTTTTGCAAACTAGCAAGGGTCACGTCGAGGGTGTATCCCGAGATAGTAGTCGTATACGGTGGCAAGAAGCTACGCTTTAAGAAAGGGAATGTGTTGTTACTGTTACGTGTGCACGCGCACGCACGCGCCGCCGAGAACCACGACTGAACCAACCCTGCCTGGCGCCGCCCATCCATCTCTATCTACACTAGAACTAGTGAACGACATGGTGTTTCAGCTTTGGGGTAGTTACCTTTCGCAAGGTTGGTAGAGCCAACTGAGAGCGGTTATGTTTGCGAAACATAACACGAAGCTCGCGCTAATCAATGATCTAGCACCAGACAGCACACACACACGCTGGTCAGGTCAACCCAGCACAGCCTGATGTGGTGTAAGCCCACGACTGCAAAGGTAGGTTAGGTAGGTACTCTCACATTGTATTGCATCAAGACGAAAATATCTTGTCACCATGCCTGTCATTTAATTCCAAGATGTGCCTATTCATGTCATGTAGGTACCTAGTGTTTACATTTGCGTGACAGTCTGCCCATAGGCCCTGATTCAAGAGTTTAACATATGAAAACTCACCACAAACTCTGCATCGATTAGTCCCTCTTTGTTCTCTTTCTTCCATCAAGAAGCTGACATACCGACACATAAAGACATGCTCCATCCATATACCCCCACCTGCGTTGAAACATTAGATCCTGACTTTGTTTTGATTCACCAGTTCACCCACAATGCGTCTCCAAATAATCATGATCACACTTTTTCACCGCCCGGACTCAGCTAGCCCGATGGTGGTTTCGACTGTGACGAATGGATGCTACCAGTCCAAGTTGAGGTGCGGGTGGCTGTCCTCGCACTGGCCAAATATATCAGCCCACGCATCAACTCATGCGTACTCTATACTGACATTGCCGCCACTATTGACGGCGGTGGGGAGTAAGCTTCCGACCAGGACCGGAAGGAATCTCTCTTGGGAGCTTGTGTGGTATGCACGGCGGCATGGTCGGCATAAAGGTCAACATGTCGAACCCAGCGCACAATTCGGCCGGGAGTATAAAAACTCCAAGGCGAAGCCGGAGGGTATCATTATCAAGATTGTCAAGGCTCTTAGTCCGTCATGAGAGGGATTCCCAGGTGGGTGTGCTTCAGACCTCGGGTCGAGTGTAGTTATTTCAGAACAGCTTTTGCAAATGTGAGGACGTCAGACTAAGTCCGATATATGTACCTAGTTGGTAGCATTCTCATCGCGTCCTCCTCGTGCTCTGCATGTGGTGTGTCCTGCTCTTGCTCTTGATGTGGTGTGGTGTGGCTGACTGATCCTCGTACTTTTGTCCGAGATCCCGAGCAGGGTGCGGATACGGCACAGTTTTGTTTGTTGGTTCGCTGATCCTTCTGTAACTAGTGTAGGTTCAGCTCCTGCGATCGCTAACATCATCTCCGGTGAGATTCTCGGTCGATAAGCATCATAAGCATAAGGTAGCAACCCAGCCTATTTTTTTCACCGAAAGTTACATGTGAAGTGACGAGACTCGAGACAAATCAATCCCTTACAAAAACCGCATCTCCGCGCGATCCTTCTCCTGAAAATGAAGTTGCGATCGACTTGGCATCCAACTTGGCGCGCGGAGGCCCGAGCTTCCGATCACGAACTCTGGATCGCCGGATTTTCCGGGATTTGGTCAGAAAGAGATGGGGTAGCATCCCGTTCCAACTGAAACACCGTCGGTCAGCAGTACCCGATGACCTTTGTCGGGTGAGCAACTTGAACTGTTCTAGTCGGACCATTTTTGCCTGGGCTTTCCGACGGAGAAGTCAGTCGTTTTTGCGAGACCATTTTGTTTGCATGCATGCCAGTCAGCCAGCCCCGACGACGCTAGCTCGCTTCGTTTTTGGTCATCCTGCCTGCTGCGTGCCTGCCGTCCGACAAATTGAGAAAGAGCTCCCTGCTGCAGCTTTCCACCCTGTGAAACTTGTCAAATCGCCACCCTGTTTGGCTACTGGCGCGTCTGGGTTGAAGTTGGGTCACACAGCGGCGGCTTTTGCAGCGGCTTTTGCAGCGTTTTCTTTTTTTCTTCCAGCGTTTGGCCCCGCCTCACGGTTTCCAACTTCGTGATAGGGCGATCACATCACAAGATCCCCGACGCCATGCGTGTGACCTGTGTCATCCTAGCCCGCCATGTCATCGAAACAAAGTCCCTCCCCTGACAAATGAGCAATCGATCAGCTATCGAATTTTAGTACCTTTTGCTTGCCTGCATATCTTGGCCATTTCCCCCCCCTCCCTTCCGCTTCTTCCTTTCCCCAACTTTTTTAGCTCACAACTTTAGGGTGCTGACGCAAACTGAAAATGACATCAGTCGGTCTTAAGCTGTTGTCGCTCGTCGGCGGTGTCCTGGGCGGTGTACTCGATGCGACTCGCGTTTTGACGGGAAGCAAGAAAAATGCAGATCACTCATGGCAAAAGCCTAGCCCAACGGATAAGCGGAGCCCTTGCCCGATGGTGAACGCTCTCGCCAACCACGGCTACCTACCCCGCGACGGCAAGAATGTGTCTCTCGCCGTTCTCATCACGGGCGCCAAGGACGGCATCAACCTCGCTCCCGACACTACGCTGCTCGTCGGCATCAAAGCCCTGCAGACTTCTTCGACTGGAAATTTTTTGACCTTTCACCTTGATGATCTCAACAAGCACGGCAGTAAGTATCTACCTTTATCAGATGCATTCCCTCACAAACGAAAAAAAAACTAAAAACTGACAAAACAAGTCATTGAACACGACGGCTCCCTCTCCCGCCAAGATTTCGCCAGCGGCGACAACCACAGCTTCTCACCTGAGGTTTTCCACCAATTCATCTCGCGCTTCCCCACCGACGGCACCATTTCTATTGAAGCCGCCGCCGAGGCCCGCGCCGCCCGCCTCGCCGACGCCAAGGCTTCTAATCCCTCCTTCGACTTGGGCGCCGACGGCGCCCGCTTCAGCGCCATCGAATCATCCTTGTACCAGGTAGTTTTTGGCCAAGGAACCGAGGGACATGCCCGGGTTGAGTGGGTGCGTACTTTGTTTGAACAGGAACGACTACCTGTTGAGGAAGGGTGGAGTCGCTCCGCCAAGGCTTTGACGACAGCACAGATTCTGGAAGTGCAAAAGAAGATTGAGGCGGTAGATACCACTTCCACTTCCACGGCATGATTTTTATCTTTTGCAGGAAATAGCTAGAAGCGAGGCGCTTGGGAAACGTACCTACCTACCTACCTACCTACCTACCTACCTACCTACCTACCTACCTACCTACCTACCTACCTACCTACCTACCTACCTACCTACCTACCTACCTACCTACTTACCTTATGCCAAAGGTTGGAATTATCAGACTGGAACATGAATGAACTGAGGAACTTGCATATGCTGTTCTATCATGAAGAATAAATGATAGGTACCTAGATGGCTTTAATGGGACGAGAGAGAAGACTGAAATTATATTTTCCCAAAAAAAAAAAAAAAAAAAAAAAACAACTTTT
>Ga0247765_1000401_pt1 | contig 34453 bp, 38 predicted proteins | sample UWRJL106311C6_FD_179949 | JGI IMG/M metagenome (GOLD analysis project Ga0247765, IMG submission 179949) | Plant litter microbial communities from Arlington Agricultural Research Station in Wisconsin, United States - UWRJ-L106-311C-6 | ecosystem: Environmental > Terrestrial > Plant litter >...
CCACAATAATACTGTCCTGCCAGCTGCACTGAAATTTCCGTGTTTCCCATACAAAACAGTACTTGGCCGATGCCATCTCCAGGACAAGGCGCCATGGATCCGAGGCCCCGATCCAAGGCACCGTTAATCCAGGGCACCATCAATCCAACTCGCTGTCAATCCAAATCGCTGTCAATCCAAATCGCTGTCAATCCAAATCGCTGTCAATCCAAATCGCTGTCAATCCAAATCGCTGTCAATCCAAATCGCTGTCAATCCAAATCGCCGCGATTATTTTGATGGTGCGCCGGCTTCAAATCGGCGGTGCGGATTAACGGCGTCCTTGGCCGGATTGCAGTGGACCGGCGTGGACACGGATCATTGAAATTTCAAGATTTTCCATACAAAAACAGCCCTGCAGCAAGCCCAGCCGTCTGGCACTGTCAGGATGTGGGGGTGGGGGGTGGTCGCGGCAGCAATAGGGGTGGTCGCGGCAGTAAACCCCATTTTCAGGGGCTGTGGGGCACCCTTTTCTTACGACACTAAACTCGAACCATCAAAACTCTTTCAATGGAGTTTGTTCATTAACTTTTACATGACGACAACGCTACCAAATAAATATGTACAGAGAGGCGTGTTAGGCCCCCTAATCATCTCGTCGCAAAGTGCTCTTGACACCCACGGTCTGCGCCAAAGCGCTCACCGAAGGACTCTGCAGAATGTCAAAAATCGACAACTCTGCCCCCGCCTTGAGCGCAAACATGTTCCTCAACTCAACAGCGACGAGAGAGTCAACCCCGTATTCGGCCAGTGACTTGGACGGCATCACCTCATCTTCACCGATCATGAAGATATCCGCCAGTTTCTTCCCAATAGCGACCTCGATAGCTGCGACGGCCTCTTCCAATGTTGATGCCCCTTCGATGCTTGCCGCAAGATCGCCAGCTCCGGATTTCGGCGCATGTGTGGTGGTGACGTCGCGTTCCCGGTATTCCAGACCGGAGAACCGTCGGTCGTGTGAGGTAGCTTCACCGCCACGAGGGATTGGGCCGGTGTTTATGCCCAACGTGAGTTGGCCAGCGAAGGGCGTGGTGACCGCGGAACCAACAGCTGCGAGAACATCACCCTCGCCCAGGGACATAAAGCCGTGCTGTTGAAGCGTTTCTACCGTCTTCTCCGCGTCGCCCTCCGCAAGATAGCCGACAGACTTGACAATGCCGAGATCGATGGACACGCCGGGGAGACCGAGGCCGGCGCGGTGCTGGGCGAGGGCGTCCTGGAACGCGCTCCCGGCGGAGTAGTTGCTTTGGCTGGCAAAGCCGAAGACGCCAATGAGAGAGGAGAGCATCACGAAGAAGTCGAGGTCGCCTGGTTTGCTGAAGCGCTCGTGAAGATTCCAGCTCCCGCGGAGCTTGGGGCCTAGTGCGGCTTGGTACTCGTCGACGGACATGCGTTCAAGGATCGAGTCCTGGGATTTCGTTACGTCAGTGCTGTGGATTAGGTGAAATACATACGGTCTGGGCATACCTGGAGATCCATCCCGCCATGGACCACGCCCCGAATCGGGGGTGTCCCGCTCTTCCTCATAACGTCCAGCGAGGTTTTGAGCTGGGCCGCATGCGAGATATCGCAGCTAATCGGCGTGATGGTAACACCACTGGCGATCCCGCCTAGTTCGTCCCGTAGATCCTGGGCCTTGCCGTCTCCGGCACTCCGGGAGACCACAACGAGGTGTTTCGCACCACGCTCTACCATCCAACGGCACACGGACCTACCGATGCCGCCAAACCCTCCAACTACCATATACGACGCATCGGGGCGCAATCTTTCTGTCTGGAGCCGAGGGACGACCTGCGTCTCGGCGTTAGCATCTGAAAATTTCTTCATGGGGACGACGGGGTGCGTACCGGCACAACAACTTGAGGAGGAACTGAAAGAACAATCTTCCCAACATGCTTCCCCGCCTGCATGAGACGAAATGCTTTCTCGACATCGGAAATTGGCATGACGTTGATTGGGTAGACGGCATTGACCTCACCACTTGCCACCATGCGCACAATTTCCTTCATGACACGGTTGGTGTGCATCGGCTTCTGCTCTCCCAGGGCGATGACATCGATGCTAGAGAATGAGACGGCCCTGGTGAATGCTTCCATCGCGAGAAGACTGTTTTGTTCAAGATCGCGCTTTCCTAGCTCGATGAATCGCCCAAACGGCGCAAGGCAGTTGAAGCTCTCCTGGAGAAGATTCCCGGCAAGAGAGTTGAGAACCACGTCAACTCCTTTCCCTTGGGTCATGGCGAGCACACCGGCGGCAAAAGAAGTATCGCGGCTGGAGAAGATGTGATCGGGAGAAATGCCGAACTGCTTCATTACAAACTCCCGCTTTTCCTCGGTGCCCACCGTGACGAACACCTCGGCCCCAAGTCGTTGGGATAGCATGACAGCAGTTTGGCCAACACCGCCGCTCGCTGCGTGAATGAGGATCGTCTCGCCGCTTTGCAGTCGTGCCGTATCGACCAGAGAAACGTAGGCTGCAACGTACTGCGTGGGGAGGGAGGCGCCAGTCTCGAAACTCATGTCGTCAGGAATCTGAACTGCACTTGTCCAATGCACCCGCACCCGACTGCCGTAGTGACCCCTCAGCAACACCGACACTCGGTCCCCGACCTTGTGGCCGTTTTCGGCCGCGACCTTCCCGACCCGGCATACAACACCAGCGCAATCGTAGCCCATGACTGACGATTTTAGTTGGCCCATGGCGACCATCACATCACGGAAGTTGACTCCAAACGCCTTGGGCTCAATCTCGATGAAGTCCTCCTGAAGTGGATCGGCCATACTGGGATCGTCTTCGAAGACGAGCGTGTCGAGCAGCCCAGTTGTGCGAACAGCCAACTTTAGTGGTCTGTCTGGTTGGAGGAACGGCTCGAGACGGGCAGTAGTTTGGTCGGAGGATTCGCAAAAGATAGCCTTGTTTCTGTTGGTATCCGTGAGGTATCTTGGGATGCAAACTGTACTATCTCGCTCGGCGAACTCAAAATCTCGTCCTTTGTCAGTCGTGGAGTAGTCGAAGAACGTCCTGAAGACATCGACAACCGTCCGTACTGCCTCAGTGAACCAAGCTTCCTTTGACGGGTCCAGATCGAGGGTCCCAAGACGTTTGCCGCGGTATTCCTGTCGTACAGACCTAAGGAAGCCGGAGGCGAGACTCGAGAGCGGCTTGGTGCACTCAACAGCGCCGCCATGGGTGAGCCACAACAGCCCCTTGGACGACGTGCATATGCGCTTCAGATGCTCGAATTGCGTTGCACTCGGGTTGGCCAAGATTGGACTAGCAGGGTCATCGATAAGCACACAGACCCGACTGCTGTCGGCAGCCGCCTCCTCAAGACACTGAACAGCTGGGACTGTGCAAGTCAAAAGTCCGACGGAGACACGAAGCTTGTCCAGCCACATGTCTGGAACATTGCCGTTCGCGGTGACCAGGCTGATCTCGAAGTCAAAGACGGGGCGAGTGGTTGAGGCAGTTGATGACATGACGCTGAAGGAGTAGAGGTCGTCGTGCTCGCAGTCGCGAATCTCCATCTCTACACCCCGGAAGCCGCTTTTATGAAGAACGCGGTCCCACATGGGGACGGTCAACGAAGGACTGAATTTTCGCTCCTCTTCTTCACCTGTTACACATGCTTGTTAGCACCAAGATCGATCACCACCGGAAAAGGGGGGGCAACTTACTGAGCCACCAGCCCTGGAGGAAGCCAAACACAAACTGGATATCGACCTGGTCCTGAGTTGTCTCCATGATGAAAAGCTTCCCACCAGGCTTCAACAGCCGCCGGGCATTAGCCATTGTCTGATGCATTGACTTGGTAGCATGCAACACCTGACAAGCAATGACAACGTCGTAGCTCCCCTCCTCGAAGCCTTGTTCTGAAGGATCCTGCTCAATGTCGAGTTTTTTGTACCGCATTACCTCTTGCCAGTCCTGGAACTTCTCCTTTGCAGCCTCAAAGAAGCCTGAAGACACGTCGGTAAAGTCGTACGACCCGACTGTTGGACCGTTGCCGCTTTTCTCTGTCCCGAGGGCGTTAAGGACGTGACGAGTGGCGCCACCGGTACCAGCCCCGATCTCGATCATCTTCGCCCGAGGGTTCTTGTGCGCAAAGTGCCGAACTAACTCTGCAAGTTTCTGGTTTGCACGTCCCCACTTCAGTCCGTCGAGATAGTACCGCGAAAGCAGGTTCTTCTCCAGCATGAGCTCCAGGGCGGTGACCTCTCCGCGGAGGATTGATGCGATGTGAGGGCCAAGCTTGCAGACCATCTCGCCGTTTGCGCTGGCAGACTTGACACGGTCGAGGAGATCCGCTCTTTGTTTGGGTGTCGTGCTCGCCCAAGCACTACTGTCAGGTGCGAGCTCGTTTGTCCGCGCCAGCTCGACTTGCAGCCACATCCAGATGTAGAATTTCTTGTGGTACCATTCCAGCAACTTGGTGTCAGCAACATTCAGCTCACGCAGGGCATCGTAGATAAAGAGAAGGCACGCCTGACGGAGGTCCATGAGTGCGTCAGCCTCTTCGGTGGAAATCTCGCTGCTGAGTTGTCTTTTGAGGAAAGACTCCTTCATAAAAGTAATATCCGGGGCCCACTTTACGATGCCAAACTTGTCTTTCTCCCATGAGCTGGTGTCTCGCGTTGGCGCTGTTCCGATAGATTGGCAGATGAAGCCCTCGATGGCGATGGCCGGCTGCATTGAAGGTCCATCACGGACCGTGATACTGGTTTCCATGCTCTGGGGGCTCAAGTGGGTGAGATTGCTGTACGCTTGGAGGGTCTGTCCGGCTTGGCTCTCGATCTCATGCGATACCCAGAGCCTCCGGATGGATCTCGGGACCTTCGGTGCATCATGCTTGTTTCCTGCTCCAGGAACGGTGGTATACGCCGCCTGGAAAGCAGAGTCTAGTGTTGTTGGGTGCACCACGTGTCGGCATTGATGACCCTTCGGCATGGTTGCGAGAGAATCGGCGATCGAAAAGTCTACAACAGACTGTTTGCATCGAGCCCGGATGTTCTTCATGTTCCTGAATATCGGGCCATGGCAGATGCCTCCGTACCTCAACCCAGAATATATATCCTCAGGGCTAATGCGAATGCGGTATTTGGAGTCATCTGCTGGCTGGTGATATAGTTGGTCGGTGGCGGCGCGGTTTGTTGCGACCCTAGTGCCGCCTGTATCGTACTCAACCCAGATGATGCCCTTGCAGTGATCGGTCCACTTGTTGTCGGCACTGACGGACTGAACCTGGAACTCGGACCATCCAGATGTCGAGATGACCTTGCCGTTGCACGGACGGAGGTGGAGCTGGACTTCGATCCCATCGCTGGTTTCAGGCACCAGAAGTGCGTTGAGAATGTCGACATCGCGGAGTTCATACCCAACGATTGGCCTGTAGTTGTGCCGTTGGGCAGCTTGGAATGCAATTCCCTCAATAGCCATCGCAATATAGCCTGCTGCGGGATACACAATGTTACCTTGGACGATGTGATCTCTCACCCAAGGAATATCGTTCACGCGGACAAAATGCCTCCATGTCGGCGCCTCAAGGTTGCAACCAGGGGCAAGTGAGCCTAATAAATCGTGATGACCTCCAATACGGTGCCGATGCGCCTTGTTGATGCGTGGCTCAATCCAGTGTCTTGTCTGGTGATTCCAGGGATATCGGGGCAAGTCATGAAGAACTCGGAGACCATGAGTACCGTAGGGGAAGTTGACGGGGGCAAGATTGACAGGATATCCTTGTTCCAACAAGCTGCCGACAAGGGATTGCATGGTGTCGATTGCGCTTTGCTTCCTGATCAGGCAGCTCGCGTATTGGATGCTCACCCCTTTGAACTCAGGAAGGGTGAGTATGTCTTGGATGGGGCCAGACAATGCTGCATGCGGACCGACTTCGATTACTACGTCAACAGCAGTTTCGGAGGAGTCGTTGAAGCACATATTCCGGAAAGCGTCGACAAACTGGACTCGGCCGGTGAGACTGCGAACCCAGTGAGCTGGGTTTCCGATCTCGTCAACGCGGTCCATTCTCGTTCCCGTCGACGGTGATGAGAAGACAAAGTCTAGATTGTCTTTTGCGGGGCGAACCTTGCCGTCCATGGAGGTGTAGTAGGCATCAGCTACCGCGTCCATGTGATGAGAGTGCCATGCCGCGTCGACTTTTAGCCGCCTGGCAAAGATGTTGTCCTGTTCCAGAAGGTTCTCCAGCTGGTCAAGGCCAGGCACATCTCCTGACACTGTAATACTGCTGGGGCTGTTCTCGCAGGCAACAACAACCCGGCCGTTGGTCACTCGGGACAGATATTCTTGCGCGCTCTCAACACCCAATCCAACTGCCACCATGCCTCCCTTTCGGGCCAGTTGGCGGTTCATGTCGGATGCTAACCCGCCGCGTGCATAGACAATGGCCATGGCCGAGGCCAGGTCAAGCGCGCCGGCAGCATATGCCGCCGCGATCTCCCCGCTTGAGTGGCTTGTCACGGCCACCGGGGTAATCCCCCAAGACCGGAGTAGATGCGTGAGAGCTATCTGGACGGCAACGCACACGGGAGTGCTATAGTCGAGTTCGTTGACTCGGGTCGTGGCGGTATCTCGACTGAGTTCCTCTGCGAAGCGTCAGCACCAAAGGTCAGAAACATCCTGGCGCCAAACTCACCAATCATGTTCCACTTCGAGCCGAGATTTCTAAGATGCGCATCGCAATCTATCAGGGCGGTTTTGAAGACAGGGTACACATCGATCAGTTCCCGACCCATTGCCCACCACTGCGCCCCCTGACCAGTGTAAACAAATCCAAGCCGCGGCCTCGAGCTGGTCTTGGCGGGCTTGAACTTGGACGACTCCAGATTCCTAACCACATTCTCGATCGAGTCCCCGGTAATCGTAGCTACCCAGGGAAACCGTGACCGCCGCTGGCCAAGAGTGTAGGCGAGGTTGTCGAGAAACTCGCCCTCATCACTAAGGGAAAGCCCGGCTTGGCGGATATGGCCGGTGAGGTTCGCAGCCATGGCTCGAACCCCCCTTTCGTCCTTGGCACTAAGAACTAGGACCAGTGGACGTGGAGTCACATCTGGCTCGCTGCTAGTTGCAGAATGGTAGCCCTCGGAGCTTCCATGGGCATCATTTGTGCTGTTGCAACCGTTCACGAAACTGACGCCATTCGACCGGCTGTTGGCCAATGTCTTTGTCGAAACGAACGAGTCGTAGTCCTCAATGATGACGTGTGCGTTTGAACCGCCATACCCAAAGTTGTTGATTGATGCCCGCCGCACCCCTTGGCTATCCGGCCAGATCTCGAGCTCTGTGGGGACCTGGACAGCATGTCAACATTCGAAAGAGGCAGGCGATGATCGACACACACCTTTAGTCTCCATTCTTCAAGTTGTAGCTTCTCGTTGGGCTTCTCAAAGTTTATGCTGGGAGGGATTTGGCCCTTTTCCAGCGCCATCACCACCTTTATCACTGCAGCAACGCCGCTTGCAGTTTCAGTGTGCCCTATGTTCGTCTTCACTGAGCCGATACGAAGGGGGTCATTGGATGACCGGCTGTCCTTGAAGACAGACGCAATCGCTTTCACCTCGATGGGGTCACCGGTTGGTGTACCAGTGCCATGGGCCTCGAAATATGTTGTTTGTGCAGGATCAAGACCGGCTCTTGCGTAGCAGGCACGGATGAGCGCTTCCTGAGCCTCCCCACTTGGTGTGGTAATTGTCTCGGTCTTGCCATCTTGGTTGACCCCAGTGTCCCGGATGATGGCGCGGATGGGATTGCCATCACGAATCGCGGCATCGAGTCTCTTGAGGACAACAGTTGCAGAGCCCTCTCCACGCCCGTAACCGTTTGCGCGGCTGTCGAACGCGTATGATTTGCCATCCTTAGAGATCAGCCTATCACGGTGGTGAGCTTGGCAGTTGCGAGTCGCGGGGATGAAGTTGACTTACGTCATGGACGACATGGCGAGAAACATATCCGGGTTGAACATTATGTTAGCTCCCCCAACAATGGACATATCTGATTCGCCAGTCCGTAGACTCTGGCACCCCTGGTGTAAAGCCGTCAGGGTGGTGGAACATCCCGTGTCCACAGACATGCTTGGCCCACGAAGGTCAAAAAAGTGCGAGAGTCTGTTTGACGCCATGGCGGCACCAGTTCCCATGAGCAGGAAACGAGGGAGCGAGTCCGGGTCCTTGATGATGCCTTCATGGTAGTCGCGAAAGAAGGAGCCGGCAAAAACAGAGGTGTTGGACCCCGCCACATCTTGGAGCGTGATGCCAGCTGAGAGCCGTGTCAGAATGAGAAGCCAACCGCGCAATCAAGGACTCACCACTCTCGAAGGCCTCGTAGGTTGACTCAAGTTGCAACCGAAATTGGGGGTCGAGTGCCTGTTCTGGTCAGTTGCTTATCATACATTTGCTGGCGTCATGTCACTAACTGCAGCTGTCTCTGCCGAGAGGTTGAAGAAGTTGGCATCAAACAGCCCAACGTCCTCCGACAAAAAATGTCCACCCACCACGTTGGTCTGAGCTTCCTGTTAGTTACCATCATCCCGGTCTTTTTGGGACAATCTCACCCCGTCCAATTTCTCGAAATTGGGGTGAAAGACGCCGTCAAGGTTGAACCTTGACTGGGGAATCTTGGACCAGGCGCTTCGACCTTCGGCAAGGAGCCGCCATAATTTCTCAGGGCTGTCAACATCTCCAGCGAAACGGCAGCTCATCCCAACAATAGCAATTGGAGAAGTGGAATCCATGGCTTGCTGATGAGCTTTTCCAAGATGATGATAATAGACAAATAACAGGAAATCGGACTGTTGAAGGTGCTGGTAGAGTTACGAGTTGGTGGCGACGGAGAAGGACCAAGCTAGGCTTCTGTAACGGAGCCATGAGTTGAGGTGGTATTTGTGCATCCCCTACTGGATGCAATGTCATGCATTGGGACTCTGAACTGTCGAGGTTGCCTTGACCTGCTGGAAGCATGACTTTCCAGCCCCCAATGCATGCTGGCTGACAGCGGTTGTAATGGAAATAGTCCGAGTATCTAGCCAAACTCCGATGTGCTCTGAGAGAATCTGATAGCTTTTCCATTCCCACCTGGAACATACATGAACTGTGATCGTCTGTTGCACCAAGTTGCGTCATTCACAATGCGGGGAGAGACCAAGTCACCGGCAGTTAGTGCAGGAGCATTATCCGACCTTGTGCCCCATCCGAGGACAGATCTAAGGAGTCGTTGTCCAGTCGTATCAGCGATACACTGTCTGAGAAACTCCGATCCGGCCCCACAAAGTCCGGATCCGGGGCCCCGCTCCGATCGGCTGGTCAAACCGCAGCGCTATTGGCTGATCTTGTTTGTGATCTTCGTGCCAAGACCTGACAGACGCTGATCAGCGCCAAGGCGGGAGAATCCTTGGCGATCGGGGGAGCTGGGCGCCTTACAGTGCCAATGCAACCAGTCGCTCATTTTGTCACGGAAAAATAAGCCCTTGAGTCTCAATCATCCCCCGCGTGGACGACGAATCTCCTTCTTCATGCGTGTGGGTCGGTGCTTTGGCTCGTTCGGCGACATCTCGGTGGCTGCCGCAGCTCGCCCCCGCAGCTGCTCAAAGGGACGCGAATCTGCCATGAAGGATGCGGCGAAGTCGCGGTCCTGGTCGTTGGCAGGGCTGCCTGGGGTTTTAGCAATGAGCCGGAAATTGACGGCCGCAAGCCGACCGCATCGCGGAAGGAAAGGATTCTCGAAGCCGACAGACGAAATCCCCGGATACAATGCACGACGCCGGAACACTCCCAAGAGAAAAGGGAAGGCGGGATGCGACTGAGTGACCGCGACAGTGCAAGCGGGGCAAACCACCCACCAAAATCGAGTTCTTGGCGAACAGCGGATTCTCATCAAGGCTTCCTGAACTACGACCTCTCCAGGATGCCGGAAACCGGTGCTAACCACGTCGATACTCACGTATGTTTGATAGAACATCAAAGTAGATCGCGACAAGGGTTTGTTAGACAGGCAGGATGCCGTGGATGTGTGAGCCAGCGGAGTTCCGGTGTAGATCTAAAGCCCGAGGATATCACCGATTAGGCAATCGCTCTTTCCGCTGTCACCATTCCGAGCATCGACCCCGCCCATGTTTTGCTTTACGGAATCGGTGTAGTGTCCGAAGCACCGCGCAGATAACCACAACCTCCTTATGAACTGGAAAACACCCAGTGACAGCTCATTCTGTCTCCATACTTCTGCATCCTCCGGACTTTCTTGCGCCGTGCCACACACTCGGCCCGAGTACTTGAGCAAGTCAAGCAGGTTTTTTTTCTCACGCTTTCAAATTCCTGCAAGGGCAAGCACGATGGTCAATCTTGAACAAACCCGGGCGTCGAATTCGCGCATCGCCAGCAATTTGCCTCCCGGCCTGGTCGCCGTCTTCGTTGGTGGAACCGGAGCGATCGGCCGATTAACGATGCTCCAGCTTGCCAAATACGCTGTTAAGCCGAAGATCTACTTCATTGGGCGGTCTCAGGCAGCTGGTGATAGATTGACAGCACAGCTCAAGGAGTTGAATGCCGAAGGGGAATATACTTTCATCCCAACGGATGTCTCTTTACTTCGCAATGTGGATGAGGTCTGTCGCGAGATCAAGTCCAAGGAGCGCTACATCAATATCTTGTTCCTGACTCTCGGCAACCTGGAGCCCAAAGGCAAGTCTGGGAAGCTAACAGCTATACAAATCTCTCGTCTGGCTGACCTACGAATCACAGATACCGAAGAAGGCATCAGTGCCCAGATTGCCACCATGTATTACGCGCGCATCCGATTCATTGCCAACCTTCTCCCCCTCATACAAAGAGCGCCATCTCTTCGTCGAGTAGTTAGTGTTCTCTGCGGTACCAAGGAAGGCGAAGTCAATCTGCAGGACCTCCCGGGTCGAACCGTGTCGCTGTTGCAGATGCGCAGCCACTTTGGGTCAATGACGACTCTGGCACTTGAGTCTCTTGCCTTGGAGGCGCCGGATGTGTCCTTCGTCCATGATTTCCCTGGTACTGTGAAGTCAGATATTGGAAGCGATTCCGACAAGTTAGCCCTCGTGGCCCTCAGGCTGATACTCAAGGTTGTCGGGCCACTTGTGTACATCCCAGACGTCGAGGTCGGTGATCGTCATCTATATCTCGCTACAAGCGCGCGGTTTCCCCCCAAGTTGTCGGCTGATGGAGTGGAGGCAGCTGGAGTGTCGATACCGAATGATATAAAGGTGTCGATCGGTTCTAACGGCGATCGGGGCAGTGGCGTTTACTCGGTCAATTACGACGGCGAGCCACCATCCCCAAAAGTTCTCAAAGTGCTCATGCAGTTGCGTGCGGACGATGTTGTTCGCAAAGTATGGCAGCACACAGAAGACGTGTTTACAGGAGTTACCGGGGCTACCTTTGTGTGACAACCTTTGGATGGTATTAGGAATAGACACTTTTGCACAACCTCACCAAGTCCAGGGCTATGGATGATGACGAACGTCATTGGTGGGAATGGCTGTGGAACGATCGCTTGGCGGTCGCGCCCCAGGATTTGCAAATTGGTTCCAATTTTAGCCAGTGTAACAACACGGCATTGGTGGTTTGGTGGGTCGCACAACACCACGCTCTCGCCAGGGGCGAGCTGACATTAGCCGGTTCACGGTGACCGGGACGCCACAGGACCAAGGCATTTCCCCAGGTGCTACTCAATCAGTTCTGCGTGGCCATCCTTCGTGCCGGGTCAGTCACTTCTGAATCGTTGACTGCCGATTAAGTGATACCTACCGGGGCAAGAAGCTTCGGCTGAGCTTCTACTCTAGTCTTTGACGCCGACACGTCGCATCGGCCCTTCATGGCGAAATCCTCGTGAGATCATCTTTCTCTCACCAACTTGACCGCGAAGCGAGCAGGATGGATTTGCGTGATTTACCATGACCAGCCACGTTAGCCACTCGCAAGGAGGAGACCAGTAGGCAGAGCTTCGTCACTGTCATCATTGCATGGGATCGCAATATGCGTGTATCTATTCGAGGGAACGTTTAGCTGCTGCTGCTGATCCTACCAATTTATCCAAGAGCCGACCGCCCGACAGCACTCTAAATCCAGGCTTAGGTCACTTGGCGGTTCTTGTGCAGCCTTACGGGAGTCCGACGTTTAGGTTTATGTGTGCGACAGTAACTGCTTTGGTGGGGTCTAGGATGGGAGGCCCAACGACATGGCATTTGCAGCGTCTCATGCAAGGGGGGGCACTGCCGGTAATGGAATCTATAATGCCACCATCACCCCAACCGCGCCGTTCAGGACGTGGTTCGCCCCTTCTTAGCTCCTGGTTAGCTCTATCTCCCATCATACCCCAGATCGAAAATAACAACCAAAGATAATCCCCGATCGGTACCACAGGAAGAAAACCACGCTTGCCGCCTGCCAGGAACGGCCGTTTTTATCCCCCACTCCCCCTTTTGACTTTGCCTCTCTTCACCTCGCCATCATATTAACAGCGCGCGGAAACCCGATTTTATCTGAAACCGCTTCTCGACCACGCCAACTCGTGATGCTTTACCCGAGCGACTCGAACTGAACGGCGAGATTCGAACTGGAGGTGGGGGCGAGTTGGCGATTCTCTATCATTCGTTTCCACGAACCACTGATTTTCGATCAATGGCGACGTCGACCCGGTTTGACGAAGGCCAGATCCGCACGCTGGTCGTTTTGGAAAGAGCTGGAGGCTCTATATCTCTACTTGCCGCCCTTTTAATTCTTATTTTTTATTCTCTCTTTTCACGTCTGCGCACAGTCCCGAATACATTCATCGCCTTTGCGGCGGTTGCGAACTTGGGTGCGGCGATTGGCTGCATCATTGCTCACGATGGCATCCATCAGGGGCTGACAAGCCCCCTGTGCCAGCTCCAGGGCTTCTTACTTCAGATGTAAGTTTTCTTTTGCCAGGCGCAGATATTTGGTGAAACGGGCTGACGGGGTTTGGTCCAGGTTTGTGCAGTCTGACCCATGGTGGGCTCTGGCCATCGCAGTCAATGTTCTTATGGTCTTCTCCGGCCGCGCGAGCCCGAAAACAATCAAAAAATGGGGTTGGGTTTATTGTTTGATATGTTATGGAGGCCCATTTGGATTGGCCCTCGCGTGCCTCTTGATCAAGACACCGGGGAAGTCACTGGTATATGGAGATGCCGGGGTGAGTTGAGCTTTTTCAACCCATGGTGATGTTACTAATACATGTATGGATGCAGACTTGGTGTTGGATCAGCGATGAGTGGGCCTCGATGCGAATCTACACCTGTTACATGGTCGTATGGGGTTGCATCTTAACTTCGCTAGTCATCTACACGGGCATCGGCATGCGTTTGTTCCGCACCCACATCAGACTTCGGCACATGTCGGAAGAGGGCATCCATTCTCGTGAGATTCCAGACCGTCCGCTATCTAGGGACAACACGATAGACAGGGTAAGTTTATTAGGCCCCATGAATACATGTAGTCCTACGTTTCTAACCCGAATAGCGATCTGCCATTTCTATTAGTGATTGGCCTCTGACTCCAACAGCTGACCGGATGCTCAACTCGGCACTCGCCGACCTTCTCACCGAGTCTGCAAACTCACAGACACAGAAAGATTCAATGGTGTCTAGTCCTTTTCCCAAATCCAGAACTACAGTGACCCGTCCAGACCGCGCTCACTCCCCTCACCGAAGCCCTAACCAGAGCTTCGACACAGCTTATTCAGGGCAGACCACAACCTCGGCCGGCCTCACCCCGTTTCTTATCTCCAGTACACCGGGCCGAAGCCCTTCTCCATCTCCGAGCATGACAGACCGTTCAACAGACCGTTTTGCCGTCGATGATCAACTCAAGCGCGCCTATCTCCGCACCGCAGTTCTTTTTGCCTTATCTGCACTCATCACCTGGGCGCCTACAAGCGCGCATCGAGTACACGAACTCATACACGGCGACGCACCATTTGCCTTCCATGCCGCCACAGCCGCCACTCTTCCGCTACAGGGTCTTTGGAGCGGTATCATCTTTTTTGGAACGAGCTGGCACACCCTTCAGGAAAGCCTTACCAAACTCCACGCCCGGCCATCCCGGATAGTAAAGCGAAAGGAGGAGAAGCGATCCGTTGCCGGTAGCATCAAATCAGTCGCCAAGCCCAAACTCACACCCAAGGCGAAAGCAAAACCACAGCGACGGACCCGCCACGGGCGAAGTGTATATAGCATGTGGCAGGATGCAGAGCCAGCGGGGGATGGAAATGGAAACAACAGCGGAGGTGGAGGATTGGGCTTGGGCATTCATGTGCCGTGGCGGAAGGATTCGACACCTACCCGTCAGGATAGTTGGGATTTCCTGGATATCGGCGTGGATGAGAGTCAACTGGTTGGACTGCGGAGTAGTACGCAGACGAGTGTTACGGGCGCAATGGGATCGGAGAGGGCGGGCACGGCACTGTCGGGAAGTCTGAGCGTGAGGGGGCCGACAAGTGTCCCACCGCCGATGAAGAGTCCGAGGATTGTGGTGCAATGTCCGGGGGGGATGATATAACGAGAGTGTTTGTATGAGCTCTTTTGTATTTTGTAATGGTTGCATGGCATGGATATAGTACGGCATAGCGGGATGATAATGTGGGATGGAGTATGGGTCTGGTATATTAGTTTGGTTCATATGTGGTTTCACGACATGGGATGTACAGTACAGGAAGTGGAAAAGCATAGCGGGTTTGGATACAGGTAGTGCACTGGCACGTTGAATAACTGATAGTGTTTGTCAAGCAGAAAGACTGGATCGGCGTGATCACAGTGGATAATTCGGCTTTTCCACATTTTAACAGTGCTTGTCGAGTTTAGTCGTAGGGTTGGCTGTTGATGTGTAGCGAGTGGTGCTGGTGTACAAGATATAAGCTTAGATCCCTATCTAGGAGGTGAGGTACGAAGTAGGTACCTAAGTAGGTGGGTAGGTACTGAGTTGAAGACTCTAGAGCAGATAGGACTAGCAAACTGATAAGTGAGCTCCGTGTATTAAGTAGATGAGATATTAAACCCGTGGTGTCTTTCTTGTTCCTGTTACTGTTGCTGCCACTCTTGCGTGGCTTGGTACCTACCTACCTGCCTACCTACCTACCTACCTAGAGAGGTATCGCTCAATTTCCAACTTGCCAAGTCCAAAAAAATCCACAATAGAACAAAGAAAGACCCAACCCTTTTTTACCCGTCAACATTAATATCAATGAATGACTCCAACCATACTATAGCTTGGGCACCTCTCTGTGCCTAGGTACTAGGTACTCTAGGCACCCACCTACCTGAGAGGAGCAGGAACTAAGACATGGCCTCCACAGGGGGGTTTCCCAAAGCCCAACTCCACACATCACCCTTTTCTCCCTTCTGTCCCTTTTCTCCTCCACAATTAACACCCAGTAAATACCGCTCCCAATATCCGTCCAGCGGCTCCTCAGGTAATTCCAAAACGTCCGGTTCGACGACAGGGGGGTTTGGCCCCCTGAACCAAGACATGATAGTGTGGCCGAGATTCCGTAGTCTATGTTTCTGTTTGCAGCTCGGGTCGTTGATATAAACCCATTTCCAATCACAGTCTGTGGGCTCAACGGCGTACAGTCTTTTGCTGCTGTCGGAGGGGGTAGAGTCGACACAGCCGCAGGGATTGATCTCGTTGGCCCCATTCAAGTTGGTTGTTCCGTTTGTTGTAGCAGCCCCGTTGGTTGTAGTACCGTTGGTTGTAGTCCCGGGGGATGCAGCGCGGGAGGCCGAAGCCGGCGGAAAAGGGGAAGAAGGGGAAGATGCCGAGGCCGACGGAGTGGATGCTTCAGAAGTAGTAGAAGATTTTACAGCCTCACTCTTCTCCCTCACCAACCGCCACCGCACGCCGTTGGTAGGATTCCCCGTTAGCGCTTTACATTCCCATTTCCCACGATCATCCCAGCCGAGACCCTCACAAGCGAGACGGACGCGTACCGAACTGTGGATGCGCTCTGCCGTGCGGTGGAGAGGTTGGTTTTCCAGGTCTTTGTTGCTCGACGGGTCGACGCGTCGTGTCATCCCCGGGGTGCGCACCCATGAGCCGACAAAGCATTGGACGAAACTATCCGGGAAACGGAGCTGGCCGAGCGCCCACGGACGACCCGGGTGGGCGGGCCCGCCTTCGGTGGTGGGGAGTTCGTGGGTGTGTTTGAAGGCGGGGCAGTCGTTGTAGTCACGGACAGGGTTGGAGGTTTGGCCCGGGCGAGGGGGGTGGTAGATGGGGGCGCGGGCCCAGGGGGTGGTGTGTCGGGGGAGGAAGTAGGCCCACCACCACGAGAAGGGGAGGTACATGTCTACGTAGTGGTGAGTGGGGAGCCAGATTTGGGGCGGGCGGTAAGGGAAAGGGTGTGCGGCGAGGTAGGCGAGAGTGCAGGAGAAGGTTTGGGTTAGTTCGCCGTGTTCGAATTCAATACCCAAGGGAGTAAGCTGGTCGACCATCCAGGCGAGCGTAATGTCAGACATGCTCTGGTCCCACCAACCGCCGCCGACACCACCGTGGTTTCCGGGAAACCAAACCTGCTTAAGGTTGGTGGGACTGTCGTCGGTGCGCTCCCAGAGTGCAGGACGGAACGCAAACCGCGGTTCGTCAAGGGCGAGGGCTTGGAAAGCATTCTCAACCCGAGCGGAGAGCTTGGTGTCGCTGAATTTAAATGTGCGGTGGGAGTTAGCTTTCGTCAGTCCCCAAGAAAACTGGGAGGGTAGACTTATTGATCAGCGGAACCACGGATGCCCATGAGGGGAGCCGGAGGGATACCTAGTGTACCAACGGTATCCCAGACAGCGATGGCCTTGATCTTGACTTCGGGCTCGTCCTTGTTGCCGAGGATGCCACGGACATACTGCCCCCCTGTCAGTTTCCAGTTTACAGGGGGAGAAACAGGATGACCAGAAATGACTTACACCCGCGCCCTTTAAAAACTTGACATAAGCCCGCTTCCGCTTGGCTACCCATTCGGCCTTGGAGCCATCACCCTCATCGACAAACGGATCCAGCTTGGTCAAATACTTGTCGAGATCGCGATCCGTATCAGCAATATTCTCATAGTCCTTAAAGATACTATTAAAGTAGTCTTGGCCCTCAGGCGTCAGCAGCCCAATCGTGCCGATCAAGTCGGCGACAGAACGGGCGGTGAAGGCGCCGCGCGAGAAGCCAATGAGGATAATCTCATCGCCGTCGACAAAGTTGTTGCAGATAAAGTTGTACATTTCGCGAATGTTTTGCTCGAGACCCATGCCAAAGGCCCCGCCAAACCACTGGTCGACTTTGCTGGCGCTGCTGCCGACGCCGGGGTCGTACACGATGACCTGCGGGGTTCCGTCATGGCATTTGCGCTTGAGGCAGCGCGCCATGCGCGTGACGTTGGACTGTGGCCCGGCGCTGTGGAAGTTTTTTCTTAGCAAAACATGAAAAACTCAGAAGAGCCAACATGATATTGATGAAATGACATGGTGGGCAAAAAAAACTTAAAAAAACTTACCCCTTCTCGCCAATGGAACTCATCCAGGTTCCATCACACAACACGACGATGCGCTTAAACCTGTGGTCTTTGGTCATGGTTGCCACTACCTAACTAACCACCTCTCAGGGTTACTATTTTGTGGTTTCTTGAGGTAGTTGAGCTCAGTTCAGTCGAGTTGATTGAGTTGAAAATGTGTGAGAGAAAAAGAAAAAGAAACAAACCATGTTGCGAAACCCGCCAAACAAACCGGGGGGGATTAAATGCTCGGGTCAGCGCGTGACTGATGACTGGACCTTCACTTGAGAGGCCTGTCTGGTCGCAGCCTTCTCTGTGTCTCCCACATGTGCAACGGAAAACCCCGTTGCAAGCGACTGCCGGGGTTCAGCTTGCCGTTTTGTGGCTGGCTGGGCACGGCTATTGTTCCGAAAGGGCCCTAAAGTAGGCGGTCGGTTGTGGGTGTGCACCGAATCCGTGTCCTCGTGGCTGGCTGAACTTGACCGGAATTGGGGCGCGGGGTCTGGCATGGGGTTACAGCTGCGAATCAGGAGACTGCTGACTTGCATCTCACCGATTCTCACGCGTCTAGACCACCCCCCCTCCCCCAATAAAAAGCCACTGTCCGATGCAAGTTGATTTTTGGCCAGTGTGATATAGTCTAGCGAGAGCCTTACGAGTTGTCTTTGCTTTGCCCCACTCGAGGACTCCAGGCCATTCCATTCGTTTGCCACCGTGACTCAACTCGCTAGCAATATTTGGTGTGTTGTCACCAGCTATTGTCACACTCATGTCAAACCAAATGAATCCAAATTATCCAACCTCGTATTACGAATCATAAGCCCGAATTTTTCGTTATCATACAATGTATACCGGCAACCGACTTTCGTAAACGTCGCTCTTGGACACTTGCACGTCCTTTTCGTGAAAGTGGTGAAGCAACAACCAGCAGAGCATGCGGAAGACCAGAGTATCCCAAATGTCCTTGATATCCCGTCGCAGTTCCTCCTCTTCACTCTTTTCACTGTCGGGCTTCTCCGCTTCTATTCTGCGTACCCGACCGCACACGCTGCGGAGAACTGATTCCCGGATAGTTTCAAAATACAAGCGCATAAAGAGAGCATGTTTCCGGTCCGTGGTGGCATCGATATCTTGGATGGTGGGAGCATGATCCTTGGCCAGTGCCAGGTCCGAGGCGCCGGGCCTAACTTCGCGCTCAGACTTTGGCTTGTCAGAATCATCCACTTTCTTGTTGAGAGCGTAAAGGACCGAGTGTAGATGAGATCGCAGAACCAAGCGGAGGAGCGTATCGTGAGCCCGGTTGTCGAGCGGCTTGAGATACGCGTCACTGGCCTCAAGTGCGTCGTGGAGGGCCTTGAAGACCCCAGGAGAATACACTTCGCCAGGGGTGAGAGGCTTCGTGGGTTTTGTAGGCGCGGGAGCCGGAGGCTTTGATGATGCCAGGCTCGTCGTCTTCGAGAAGGGGAAGCGCCGACGAGTGGCTGCACCATTCTGCCCTTCGACGTCGTGGGTAGTGGTAGTCGCCTCCTTGTTTGTCGATTGCGTGCTGGGTGTCGGGGCAGGGGCCAACTTGGCATCCTCCCACTTGGCAAACTCATCAAGCACCTTTTCAAGAAGCTCCTGAAGCTTGTCGCTTTGGCCCGATGAGGATTTTGACCGGGAGAGAGCGGAACTGTATTCAGACAAGAGAGCCTTGAGGTCGAAGGACTTGGGATCCCAACGGAAGACAGTCGGATTAGGAAGCATCCGGAAGACAGTACCCTTGACCTGGAGAGTAACTCCGGTCATACCGAGAAGTTCGAAAGCAACTACCTCTGGTTAGCGCTGGGATGAAGAGCCGGTTCTCTGTTTGACTTACCCGGAAACAAATGGCTGTATCGCGCCTTCGTGTCGCTGTCTCGGAAGTAGTTGACCGTCTGAGCATTGCAACCAAGCACCACGAGAGTCTCGGCGATTTCATCCATGCTGCCCAGCTGAAGAGTTCCAATGTTTCGAGATTCATCCGCATACTGCTTCTCGCCCTTGGGACGGAAAGTGGTTGGGCAGAAACCAAAGCACAGCTCCTTGGAATCGTAGTATGGAACAACGCGGTTGGATTTGAACCATGTAGGACCCTTCTTCTGGAAAGAGAAGGTCAGACCTAAGCCCTCTACGTTGGAGCCAGACAGAATAAAGCCGTTGCCCTGGGCGAGATAGCGATCCTCGCTACGGTCAAAGACCTTCCAGTAGATTCCGAGCAAGGCCGTGACCTCGACCAGATGGGCGATGGTGGTTGTCGCGTAGGGCTTGGTGACGTTGTCAGGGATTGTGTCCCACGACTTCTTCTTTTTCTGGAGACAGACTATGAGGCTGTGACCGCCGTCTGTGGTGGGAGGCCATGGCCATGTGGTCAGAGAGTCACTAGTGCCGGGTGCCGTAATACCATGAGGGCGCAGAGCATCGCCTTGCCAGTTCCTAGACTCGACCTCCATTCGCTGAATGGCCATGAGCAGCCCCAACCAAGTGGCGGCCTCGTTGTCGGCCGTGTGGACTCGCGTAGCCATTTCGCGCTGCTTCTTGGAAGCCTGATCGTGCTCCTCCATGTTCGGGGTCCATGCATCCTTGTAGCTCTGGTCGGTGCCGTTGAGAAAGACAATTTTTTGAACCCCTGTGTGGCCCATGGGCCCATACTCATTTGTTGGTCTGGCGACGAAGATGACCGGAACCTCGAACTGGACCTCGAAGCGGAATTCGTACCACCGGAGGATACGGTTGCGAGATTTGGCCCATAACCCTATCACATCTGGGCCGCACGAAGAGTATCCTCTTGCCGACGAGTAGTACTGTTGCAGCGCTTGGAGGATGGAGACGATGAAAGCAGCGACGGAGATGATCATGGCCGTAACGGCCAGAACGAACTCGACATTATTGTTACTGCCGCCACCATCGTTATTATTGTTTTGCTGGCCTCGAGAGCCGTTATCCCCGTTGTCGGCCATGGTGGGCAGTGGATACGATGACAAGACGAGAAACAGAAGAGCACCGACGCGTCGAGATGGCAGCGGAGTGGCTGCATTTTGTTCACGAATGTGGGGTTACGCCCGGGGCTGCTTCTGCAGCTCCTGGGAAGCTGAAATGCATGCCGTGCATCCGACTGGTCTGCGGTTGGCTCGCCTACCCCGGTCTCGTCAGCACACTGCAACGCGAAGCCCGTGTACCGCACGGCGGCAAGGATGTTTGCTCGTTGCTGTTGGTGCTGGCGCGTGTTGGTTCCTGCCCCGTAGAGAACGCTAGTATTGTTGAGCATAATTTTAGGGAGAATTGGTGTCTCAAAAACGATCCTGCAGTGGATGGGACCCCGCTTCAGGCAGCACAATTTGGTAGCGCCTTGGCGCAATTGACGCACCCTGAGCACCGAGCGACCCTATGATCTTGGCGATCTTTTTGATCATACTCCGTAAGGCTGAGCGTAATATGTAATACCTGGAAAAAAGGAGCGTGCGGCTCAGCTGCGCCGTGATTTCGGTGGATTCCGTCTGATGATTCCAACGCTTCGGGGGAGACATCCGTGTTGGACACACCGTCTTTGCAACCACCAGCTCTTGGAATTCAACTACTCCTATCCTACAAAGAGCGCCTCTGCGAGGAGAGGGGAAAAAAAACACAAAAAGCTCACCACCAAGCTCCCTCGGGGGAGGTTGATGGCTACGAAAAACCCCCGGTGGGGTTTTTGCTCCGTCGGAGAAGGGGGAGTGGCGTGCGACTACACCGGGGCTCGAACCCGGTGCCTTCGAAGCCCCCTCGGGGCGAAACGACAGTATGACTCCAATAACCCTTGAGCTATTGTGCCAGCTGAAGTCTCCGTTGTGTGCCCCGAGGGGGGATCGGTGAAAGTATCTTGCTTGACCTCATATATATACCGCCCTCTGCAACTGATCTGGGGGGATGTGCACCTTGGTGGCCATGGGCGCCTCAACAGCGCTGCATCAGCCGCCGTTCCCACCCCGCAGGATTGTTCGCAGCATTGTTGCCCTCACACCCGAACCGTACTGTCGCGTCAGGTTTTGTAAAGATTTTATTAAGACTTGGTGACTTGTCACGACTCGGCAAGCCAGGTGCCAGCGAAGGCACACACAGGACATGGGGATCATGTCGTCCATTCATTGGCTCCCACTTAGCGCCATCAGCCCCATAATTGGGCATCATGCGGCCCAACCCAGCTGATTGCGAACCCCAACCCAGGTGACGTAGTATATCCCGCCATGATGTCTTTGCCCAGCTCTCGACAGCTCTGAACTTGACAAACTCGCCTGTGCAATTTATTTCCAAACTGCCGGCAAGATGTTGTCCACACAGTTTGTCCGAACGCAAACAACGCCATACCAGCAAAATGTCGATTTCCAATCCCTGTTTCTTTCCCTTTCTGGATTGAGCTTGACAGAGAGCCCAACCAAGCCCGTTGACGATGCGGGTGTTTTGGCAGCATGCCTGTTCCCATCAGCCCAAAATGTGGTATTTGGTCATTCTTCATTCTTCAAGCAGAACGCCGGCCGGATCGATCTTCCCTCCCCGAGCGACGTCCGACAGGAAGCCTCTCGGCAAAACCTCGTCCCAGAGCAAGGGACTGGCACCGCGGTGCTTGTGCCCATCCCCCCACTTGGTCTTCTCGTCAAATACGGTCCATCGGTTTGCATCAGCGAGGCTAAGAGCCAGCTTCTTCTTCACCGCCTTCTTCCCAAGCAAGTTCCAGCCCCAGAGGTTTTTGGGTGGCGCAAGGATAGCGGCGAGAACTTCATCTACATGGCACTGCCCGAGGGCGTGACCCTTGCCAATAGCTGGCAAATGCTCTCTGAAGACCAGAAAGCAGATATCTGCAGCCAGCTCCGAGACATTGTCAAGGCGTGGCGGCGACTAAGGCAAAACAATAGCACAAGAACACGCATCGGTAAGTCGCAAGCTCCTCTTAATCCCATCTCCTCCGTGATGCTAACATACGTACAGAAAGCATCGACAACACCCCACTCCACGACTCTGTCTTCACCTCCCTCCCTCCACCAGGAACGTTCCAAACTGTCGCAGCGTTCCACGAGTGGTTCGTCACGGCCGCCATGCAATCCTCGCTAGGCAGGCATGGAAACCGTGTTGCCAGCTCGTACCACTTCCAACCCAACAGCTTCTTCCGCGATGACACCCCTGTTCTCTTTACGCATGGTGGAATCCACCCCAGCAACATCCTCATTTCCACCGGACCCAACCCACGAATCACAGCCATACTAGATTGGAGCCAGGCGGGCTGGTACCCGGCCTACTGGGAATTCTGCAAGGCAAGGCGGGCCGCAGGCAGCATGCCCGGCGATTGGGAGGGCACATATCTGCCGTGGATTCTTGACAACGATCAGGTTGGCATCAAGATGTGGGGAGGCACGGTGCTTTGCCATTACTGGGATTATTTCGTGGGGCAAATTGCGCGATGATGTGTCGTGGCACGCTAGCCTACGTTTTTTTTTTTTTTTGAAGAGAGAGGGAGAGCCCCAGGGGTGGAATTTTTATCGTGCAGAAGAATTATACACACCTGCCATTCTCGACATCCTTCTACATCTTTCCTTGCCTAGAGGGAACAACGAAAAATACATATCCTCTTCTTCCCGGACACCCCGATCATGTCCCCAAATCCATACCTCTTCTCGGACCTCGCATTCATCTCGCCTGCACAAACTCCACGACGCTTGACCCATTACCGGAAACTTGTCCATAACCTCTGAATCACAAAGGTAATACATCCTCCCCTCCAAACTCGCAGGGTCGATGGACATCACAGGATACTGTACGAGAAGCAATCCCGATAGTGAAACCACACTCATGAAAGCCATAATCCTCACCACCATTGAACACGCATAGATCACGTATAGCTGCCACGTCTGAACCGGTGAGAACGGGATGTTAGAGAGAGAGAGAGAGAGAGAGAGAGAGAAAAGCTAGATGATTTTCGGCGAAAATATCACAGGTTGCTCTTGTGACCACTGACGGGGAGACTTTTAGAATAGTGCCCTCGCGATGAAAGGGAGGAGAGCCCGCTAAAGACGGTGGCGGGTGGAGTGATAGTTAGGACGGTACGGGGTGCACCTTGGTGACTGGAACTAGCACCGAGGAGGCGGTAAGTTTGAGGGCATTATTGAACTTCTTTTGATTCTTGTCTGTGTGTATGTGTGTGTGTAAGTACAATCATGATAGCTACCCCGTTGAGTAACCCTCGGGCGCATATGCTTTTCGTCCACCAAGGTGACAGGTTCCGGGATAGTCGCCATGTCATTCATACCTACCATTAGTAGCCGTGCCTGTTTGCATTCCATGTCTGGAAGGGGTACTGTGGAATTTTCTGCATCCTGTCTTTCACTGGACCGGAGCAAACGTGTACCGAGCTACGGATCAATTCCGATCCCGAGGGCGCGCGCGGCAGCACACTGAAAGGGATATAAAAAGGGACCGTGACATGGAAGAACCTTGCGTTTACGACCCCTTCCTAATCACTGCTTGGGTTGAACGCCCGAAGTGAGGTAAAAATTGACAAAATGATGCAATGTGACGCTCTGTGCAGATGTATGCCACGGCAAGCCGCGTTGGCATAGTCCAGTCTGACTGGATCCGGTCTCACTGGTTATGCCGTCCAGCAAATCAAATCTAGGGATCTTCATCGTGATTTCCAAGCTAGGAGGGATGAACCATCATGCCTACTGAGAGAGACAGTATTGCTGTCACTCGGACTGGCGGCAGTTGGTCGATGGGTGTCAAGTTACGTTGAGAAACCCAGCTTCCAGATTCCCTGTCACGCACGCGTCACTCCCTTTTGGCACCAAAGCGCAAACATCTGAGAGTTGTATGGTTTCATATCGGAATTATTATCATTAGAGCACAAATGGCTAGTTACATACAATCATTGCAGACATGGCGTCAAATCTGTCGTGAAATTTGGATTCCCTGTCATCTCCAAATACTCCTTGGCGAGATTGTTGAAGCTTTGCATCTTCCGCAGGACATCCAGGCAAATTCGGGTATCGAAATTGAACCCATGTCCCGGCTCATTGTTGGAAAGTTGGATCCCAGATATCATGGCTTCAACCTCGTTTTGCCCACATCTTTGGTTTGCAGTGAGTCTCGACAAGCTAAATGATATTGCAAATGGGAAAAAAATGTGTGCCTGGTTTGAATTAGCCACTCTGGCAGCGTAACTCCAATGACAGCACCGAGACATACCTTAAAGAATCCCACATGTTCTTGGGATTTTGATAGCCTAGAGATCTCTTGCAAGGCACCGAGGGCGCGCTGCTGAAATGTGAAAGCCGGAGGTTGGCACTGTTGGTTACTCTCCAGTCCCTTGACTATATGAGAGAGATAGATAACAGCGGCCTGGCCTAGTGTGAAGGCGAAAATCAACATTGAATCCGTCACTGCTGAAATAATGGGATATGCGGCAGAAAGGGCCTCTAAATGTCGACCAAGCATTCCATCCAACCACTCGTGTCGAAGCCAAAAGTCCAGGGATGTATTGCCGTAGGCTTGCTCGACACTTGAAACCTGGCGGTGTGAGATGGCCCGTCCACAAATGGTGGCCAAAACGGCACATTCGGTGAGTGGCGAGAAGAGCGCGTGGTCGTTCGAGGCAATGGCTTCAGAGAGAAAGCACATTTGAATGGGGTGCCCTCCTTGGAACGCCAACTCTGGCGAAGGGAGTCTCGTGCAGATCTGGGCGAAGTTAGCGGTATTCGACAGAGGTGCGATGTTGAGAGCACTGACAACTTCCTCAACTAAGGTCAATGGCCATTGGCTCTTCATGCAGATGAGTCGGTCAAGACAGTAAGCGACCCAAAAGGTCCTCCTTCTTTCCTCAACCAAAACCGGGTCCTCCCCATCAAACCGATTACCAGGGCTGTCAATTTCGTGAAGCTTCGCCAACTGCACGAGCCGGAACGCACGACCAGCACTGACCCACCCACGGCGGAAGTTGTTCCGAGCGAACTCATAGTACGCGACAAGAATCCAAGCTTGAATCTGTTCAATCCGGACAGCGCCCACGTCATCTTCGGTCATGTCAAGGCCCTCCAACATCTGTCTCGTTTCATTATACAGTAGTTCTCGAGAGGCTTCGAACTGCGATGATAATGCCATAGCGAGAGTCCACATGGCGTACTGCAGACAGAGTCTGTGCCGTGGAAGGTCATCCGTAGAGTCTTGCCGTGACTGGGCAAAGTATCTTGACTGGTTGAAGATAGGAACCGTCGGGTGAACCCGATCGAAATAGAGCTGATCCCTGTGGAGCATCTAGTTAGCTTTGGCAGAAGACAGGACAGCGGATATCATACAGGTCTGCACGCATTAGATCGTCAATTTGTGTCGACTTAACCGGTGTGGGTGGTGATGGCGGAAACTTGAACGGGGGCAATGGCAGACAGGCAACAGTAGGGGTCGTGGGAGGCATATGAACATGTATCTCCGAGTCCCAAGTTAACTTCCGCTCCTCCGGCGAGGGAAAACGGGGCATCTCGCCATCTGATGCGGAGCGATGATGAGCGAACTCATCTAATGTGAGATTGTCAGGGTCGGCAAAGATCTGATGGTCGGCAGTCTGGTCAATACTGAGGCGGCGCTCTAGGGCCACTGTTTGAGGCGTTAGTTGCGGTGTGAGCCAACTTGCAAGATACTCCGAGAATGACATCCGAAAACGCACCAATGCGACTCCGAAGTGCCTTAAGGTCACCCTTCTTCGGACCTCGAGCGAGGCGGTTTTGATTGACTTCACACAAGATACCGGCATCTGCGCAGGTGCCACATTGAGGTCGCTGTCTGTCGCCTGTACGTGGTCGTCAGCACCAGGGCTGAGGTGGATGAGGGCCAGCGGGTGGGTTATCTCACATCGAAGTTTTCGCTTCCGACACTCTTCACAGGCGGACCCTGGCTGTTGTCTTGGCTGTCCCACGCCCTCGACTTTGCTGATGCTACCTGTGCGTCTCGAGACGGGCATTGGAAGCTGGGACAGAGGAAGGTACGTGTGAAATCATGCAATATTCTCAACATAAATCGCTGGGGGGGTCATTCAGATGATACGTTCAGACGATACGTTCGGAGGCTTAAGCTGATGTGGGGGATATGCAAAAAGAGCCAAAGAAAAGCACTTGACGCAGAAAATGATGGATGGGGGATCTGTGGGACGGCTGCTTTGCTCCTTCCCTCCCAACATTTTGAGTGGGTGCCCACAAACTGTGGTCTTGGCCCGAACCCAAGATTGTTGCCCCTGCACCTCCTCCAGAGAATCGGCACTGTCCAGCCACCGATCTCCTTAACGATCATTGGGCAGGGTTTAAGCTCTGGTGATGTGCAGAGGGCCGCCGAATTGCGGATGCTCATCTTATCCGCCGGCACTGCGATCTGCATTTGCCCGAACCACAATGGGCAAACCAGAACAACCAAACCGCCTCAAAAGGCAAGTCCTCTACCACCCCGCGCTCAAAGCGTCGGACGACAAGCCGGGTGCCCCGGTTTTTTGTCTCACTTCTCTTCCCAGTCCAGCTGCTTCTCCATGTCCAACGTCGAGCAATTCCCCAAACGACCTGCGAACCTTGCTGGACACCTTTCGCACTCAACCTCGCCTTTCCAACCGATATCCGGTGCTTCGTAGAGCGAACACCAAAAAAAAAGAAAAGAAAACACTAAAGTTGGCTGTGCGCTCCGATTCCCGCCCCATCTTCCACACAATGGGACCAAACTTCCATGCAACCCTCCAGATGCAAGGTGGTCGCCGATAGGGTTACCTTGCATCACGGCAACTAAGGTATCAAGGTCGGAGTGTGCCGCTAGTCCAAGCGGCTCGTCGTAACCAAAACCACTGATCACCAACCAGAATCCGGTCTCTCAGGTCGGTGAAGCAACCCCGGCAACTCGTCCAGTTTGGCCGAGAATCACCCACCGCCAGATGGACTCGTGGTGAACCAAACACCACCCAAGGTAAGTTCGATACATCCATGCCATCCTCTCTACCAAGTATGGCGCTGGTCATTCTTGTTCGTGAGGGAAACAAAACCAACCATTCTCAAAGCTACCTAGGTATCTAGGTATTATTCACTCATCGTCCTGGAGCTCTCCCCTTCACTTTCCCTTGACCCCGTCCGGTACTTCCCGAATACCACCCTCGATGCAGATCAGCCAAGCCGGGACTACTCCGCTGCCGCGCAAAAATCGTTCCGCCGTGGAGGCCAGGACTGAGACATTGGGATGGCCTTTGCAGCAAACTTGCTAGTATGGTCCAGTCGTCAGCCAGTGTGTCGCAGCCATCATGCAGACCGGCCGTGTTTTGAATCTCAACTTCATTGGGTACACCACCACAGCAGAACAAAGCCGACAGGTGGGATTCCTGTGCGAGGAAACAATCATTTCTACGCTTTTGTTGTCCGACCTGTCCAATTGCAACCCTTGCACTGTCTAGGACCGCCCAGAACTGGTACACACCAGCACGCTGACTCTGGTCCAGTGTAGGCCACGCGGATACGTTGCCAGCATGGGATAGCCTTCTTGTGCGTTGGCGGCAAAAAGGGCGGAACCGGTGAGTTGAGTATGTTCGGTGTTGCCTCATCACACGGTTCAACACCCACTTAACGGTTCTCTACTCGGTCAACTGGGGATTACATAGGTATTCACAACATTGAACGAGAAATGCGTGGTTTTTCTGACCCTGTACTGCCATACGCTGGCATAATCATACGTCTACTTCTGCGATAGGCTTTGGCACTACGTGACCTAGAGTCGGAGCACTACCAGTGAGCCAATCTCCCCAAAAGGGATGTGGAATTCCAAGTTGACAGTCTTGGAATCCAAAGTGGGCTTTGTACCAGCCCGCTGGCAAGTCAGCCGGACTGCTGCACCTGTACCCTCCCGCGCAGCAGGGGTTCGCCCTCGAGCGTCGACTCCTCGGCTGAGGGAACACAGTTCAGGCACTCTAGGTAGGTGGTTGTGCGGTTAGTCAGCCTGTCGGGTACTGGCACGAAGTTCCCCCAACCTACCCACTTGCCGTCAATCTGCCTGGTACTCGCACGGTCGATTCAACCACCGAAAACCGAGGCAAGGGATATAAATTGCACCAAGGTAAGAGAAATCAATCACAAGACACTCGAGAGACAGGCACTTGAGACTTCCGGGGTATTAGCCACAACTTTGCTCACTGGAATAGGAGAGCGGTCTGCCATGCTGTCACTAGATCTTGGCCGCAAATTCCGCAGCAGATGAAAACGTCGTTTCAGTGCCATAGGTCACTCAGGACCCAAAGAACTGGGCCGTAGGATTCAGGAACCACACTACAAGGCACAGCAGGAAATGGAACCAACTGGCCTTGCGGCTCTTGCCAAAATCGAGCATGTTGTATGTTGCATGGACAAACCCGCAAACAATCAACTGTCGTTTCTGGGCCTTGGGTCAAGCTAAGAATCGCCGCCGTCGTCCCACTCATAAGCTCCGCAACGTTTGCTACCGATAGGCTCACCTAGACTTGGCGAGTGGATACAAAACCGGGGGCTTGGACCGACAATGACTTCACCATACCACCCTGGGACCAAGCTGGGGTCACAAGAGGGAAAGGCACCCCAGACTATCGACCACTACGCGCAACACCATGCCCACAATTAGATAACGTGGATTTCGGGAGAGGGGCGGGAGTTTTGTGTGTGGGGTGGGTGGTTCGGTGGACCGTGGGCACACACAAAAGTTCTTTCTCCTGGACATCTTCCTTTTCTCTTTCTTCCTCGGTCATCCTTGACAACAACAGCACTAAAGACGACAAAAAAAATGGCGGAGAAAAAGCTAATCGTCGTCATTGGCGCAACCGGAAACCAAGGCGGGTCCGTAGCCCGCCGGTTCCTGCAGGACCCCAAGTTTGCCGTCCGGGCTCTGACTCGCAACCCCGAGTCGGCCGCATCACAAGAACTCCGGGAGTTGGGGGCCGAGGTGGTGAAAGCAGAGCTGGAAGATGTGGCCTCGCTGGAGGCGGCGTTTCGGGGTGCTAACCTCATCTTCAGTGTGACACAGTACTGGGAGCCTTTCTTCCGGCCCGACTGTCGTGCTCTCGCCGCCGAGCAGGGTATTTCGTGCCGTCGCTACGCCTACGATGTGGAGCTCCGACAAGGGAAGAATATTGCGGATGCGGTGGCCAAGGCGGCTCTTGATACGCTTGACGACAATGGGTTTTTGGTCTCGACGCTCAGCAACGCTAAACGTTGCAGCAACGGTCGGTTCACGGAGCTGTACCACTTTGACGCAAAGGCCGAGGTGTTTCCGGATTACATCAACGAGAAGTACCCGGCGCTAGCGGCCAAGATGTCGTGCGTCCAGACGGGGTATTTCATGACCAGTCACCGCATTCTGCCTGAGGCGTACTTCCGCAAGGTGTGTTTTATTTTGACGTACCTAGGTATTTACCAAAGGCTGGTATTGCTAATACAAGGCATGAAAGCTCCCCGATGGAAGTTTCCAGATGCGCTTCCCGACGTCTGAAGACAAGCTCATTCCCCATCTTGATGTTAACGGAGACACTGGCAACTTTGTCTACGCTGTGGCCCAGATGCCACCCGGCAAGCACTACATGTGTGCTGGGTCGTTTTTGGGTTTTGGCGAGTATATCCATCTGTTTGGAAAGGTTACTGGTGCATCTGTTAGTTATAAGAAGATAACATTTGGCGAAATGGTAGCTGAGGCGGCCGAGGAGCCTACGGGGATTGAAGTTGGGTACATGTATGAGTATGCGGAGGAGCCGGGTTACGACGGAGGGATGCAACTGCTGACTGTAGAGGATCTAAGGAAGGCGGGTATTGATTGTCCGATGACGAGTTTGGAGGAGTGGATTGCGAAGCAGGACTGGTCGGATGTTCTCAACAAGTGATGGCGGAGCAACGACCGAGCATTCGTCTTACTTGTACGCTTCACACAGTGGCAAAGTCACGGCAACTTTTGTTCTTAGGGACCTGGCGATGTGATGTTTCAGAGTTGTCAACAAGATAGATAAACGATATCCCTCACTACATGTACTTTTACACTGCTCCGCAGTCCTCACCCCCGTTAGGTATACAAGTGCGTCTTCTATGGCATACCCCCCCGCAAGTTATCATACTTACTATCCGGAAACCGCAACATATTCTCACTCCTATCCAACCCACCCAGCCCCCTCGCACTGGTCCCAATCAAACTCCCCTCATCGGTCCGATCCGCCGAGGCTTCCCAGAACATACTGCCCGCCAATCCCTTCTCCTTCACCCAGCCCACTTTTCTAGTGATAATCTCTGGCGTATCATAGCTCACAAACTCTTTCTTTGCCGCATCATAACTGTACGACGCCCCCACCGCGGCATCAACCTGCACCGTCGCGCCCGGTCTCGGCAACGCTTTATAGTCATAAACCCCTGCTTCCCAGGTCCCTCCACCGACTCCGGAAAACGGCTTACCGACCCCGTCGGTATTTGCAAAACTCCTTCCGTAAATCGGCATGCCCAGAACGATTTGCGAAGACCCCACCCCGGCGGCGAGATAATCTCCTACGGCTTTTTGCGTACTAAATGGCGTTACCCCTGGGTTAGAAGAAGAAGAAGGAAAAAGATTCGCCTGGTGTCCTGCGAGGGAATCCCAACTTCCGGAATAGTCGTAGGCCATCAAGTTGAAGAAATCCAAAACTCTCGCCATGGCCCCAAGTTTCATGTTTCCGTAGTGGGTGGGACCAGCGGGGCTGGCGATGGTCAGCAGGAAATGATAGCCGCTCGCATGGCGGGCGGAATACGCATCGAGAGCGGCGCGGAGTTCTTGCAGGAGTAACACGTAGTTTTCCGCTTCGGTAGACGAGGAAGGGTATTCCCAGTCGATGTCGAGTCCGTCGAATCCTAGATCCGCGAGAAGGCGGATCGCGGTAGACACAAACAGTCCTCGGGAAGACGCGGTGGATGCAGCAGCGGCGAAATTGGTCGAGTAGGTCCACCCGCCAATGGACAGGAGCGTCTTTACGTGGCGGTGGGATTTCTTGAGCAGATACAGCTGCTTGACGCAGCCGTAGACGTTGTTGCCAATGTCGTTCCACGAATCCGAAGGGTAGTGCTTGTCCGTGTCGGACCAGGGGTCGGACAGGAACACCTCCCCGGAAGGACGCAGGTTGGCAAAGGCGTAGAGTACATGGGTGATTTGGCTGGCGGGAAGGTCAGCGGGGTTGTAGTTGCGGCCGTAGATGCCCCTGTATGTATACCATGTTAGTTTATTTGATCTTTATAAGAGGGAATGTACCCTAGAGGGAAAGAAGAGAGATGTACCAGTTGGTAAAGTAAACAATGTTCTTGTATCCACTAGCACGAGTGGCATTGCTATACCCGCGAGGCACGACAGACCCTGGTGACGAGACGGCAAGGGAGGAAAGGACTGAGACGACAGCCAAAACGGCCACCTTGATGGAGAAAGTCATGTTGGACAGAGACAAGACAAGAAGAGACAAAAAAGGAACGAAGACCCAGTGAACTAATCGCTGGGTTGAGAAGTCTTGTCTTCATGATGGGAGGGAGGGAGGTAGGTATGTCCGCTTTATATATATCACCGTGATAAAAAAAAAAAAGTGTCCAAGACAATGATCCTTCCATACCCGGTGTGTGTTATTAGGGGTCTGTCTTGTCTGTCAGCCATTCCACCCATACCATACCGTACCGCACCGTACCAACAAGAAAGTGCCTGTCTGTCTATCTGTCCTCTTCTCCCTTGACTTGATTCAACTCCAAGGAAGGACTGGACTGCTTGAAAATGAGAGAGAGAAAAAATCGCAACGTTGCCATTGCCGTCGTCGTTGTTCGATCGAGGGGATGGAGGGGATGGAATGGCAGGTACGGGAGATGAGATTATGTTCACCTCGGCGAGTCCTCGCTGAAATGGACGGTGGATGGTTGATGGTGAACGAGCTGGTAGCATCTATCGAACTGTCAAGTTAGTTTCTGGGCGGGCTCATTTCACACATACCCCCAGAATGACATGGAACTGGGCGTTCTGGACTGGAGGGAATAGGTCGCCCCCACACACAAACTTTGTGCGAGTGTGTGTGTGTGCCTCTCTCTAAAGTCGGCCGGTGCCACGTGGGCAAGCACATGCAAGTGATCAATAAGAAGCAGCCCCTATTCTTTCCAGGTTCTCAGTTTTGTTGTTGCCTGCCTGCGTGTCATTTTTTTTTTTCCTCAAGTGTGTGTGTTACAACGATGACCCCTCCACATCCATGTCTGCTCTGCTTGCTTGTTTGTTTGCTTGCTTGCCTATGTGCCGCTGCCGTATGTATGTGCCCTGCCCTGCCGTGCCGTGCCCGGGCCTGCAATGGCAGACAGGGATCGGCGATCACCAGGTACCGGGTCGCAATCTGCAGAAATCTGCCGCGGACAAGCCAACCGATATGGAAGGTCGGGGATGCAGCACCCCGGTCGGGAGGATTTGGACAAGACTTGATGAAATGAGAACTCTAAAATGAGTTCAAGTAGAATAAGGGGTAAAAGGGGCGAAGGAATCCTCGTAGCTTCCTAAGACTAAGGTAGGTAGGTAGGTCGAGAGTATGAAAAGAAAAGAGAGGAAAAAGAATATGAAATAAGCTCTCCATTGACTGGATTGTGCCATGCAAAACCTGAGCTTGAACCGGAAAAATTTTGCTTCCAAAAGACCACCTAACTCGAACGACCTGGGTCCCGGGGATATGGCTCCGCTCCAGCAGGGTATGTATGTGTCAGGAACGTGAAGGAACTTTTGACTTAGACATTTGATCAAGGTAAAAGCGGAGAGTAAAATGAAGTCAAATGCCGCCCCCGAGATTTGATTGGGCACAGGCGGCTGGTCCCGCGGCACGTACCTATGTCTCCTGCCGACCGGACAGTGTGCAATCCATGTCAGTCAGTCAGTCAGTCAGTCAGTCAGTCAGTCAGTCAGTCAGTTCAAGGTGCTTGTCGCACGCCTCTGTCTGCACTATACGAGTGTGGGTGCGGTGCGGTGCGGGGCCAAAAATGAGGGGATGAGGGGATGAGGGATGAGGGATGAGGGGGGGTGACCTCGATGAGACCCTGCGGTAGTATGTTTGGGGAAGTTGGAGGCATGGGTTGGGTCAGGTAGGTTCCTTAGGTCGCGTTCATGTCTGAATGGTTTATATCCTGGGAAGGCCACCCAGATTGACCAGACTCATGTGGCCGTCAATGTGGCCGTGTGCAACGTTACGTTAGGGGTAAAAAATGTTTGCTTTGTCGCAGCGGGCGTTGACTGACTGAACGACTGGCTGACTGACTGACTGACTTGGCTTGGGGGTTTCATACCTAGCCTAACCTAGCCTAGGGACTGGAGCAAACAAACAATGAAAGCCTACAAGCTTTTTGCATGTGCACGCCATTGGCATAGAACACAGAAGGACAAAACTCTTGGCTAGACTTTGCCGTTGAATGATTTGTGGCACATGCACTTCATTGATACTACCCCGCCACTGAACTTACCACGTACAAGTACCTAACCTAGGCAGTGTTGCAATGCAATGAGCAAACAAGCAATCAAGTGATTATGATCAGTAGGCGGCGTACCTACCTAGGTATGGTGGTAAGGTCAGGGTAACTGAGAACTCCCCAAGTCCTCAAGCTGGGGATGTCTGTCCTCATCAGTTCAAGTTTGCATGTTCGACCGTGCAAGCCCCTACTCTACTGGCTAGCAAACATCCACTTTCTGCCATGCTAGACATCAAACTGACTTATCTTGAATCGAGGTGCAGGGTTCGATGCACGCGCTGCATCTGATCTGATCTGATCTCGGCCGAGAATTCAGCAAACTTTCTCTTTATCTTTCTTTCTTTTTGGGATTTCTTTTTTCTTCTTTTTTTTTTTTTTTTTTTTTTTTTTTTTTGATA
>Ga0247765_1000402_pt1 | contig 34433 bp, 37 predicted proteins | sample UWRJL106311C6_FD_179949 | JGI IMG/M metagenome (GOLD analysis project Ga0247765, IMG submission 179949) | Plant litter microbial communities from Arlington Agricultural Research Station in Wisconsin, United States - UWRJ-L106-311C-6 | ecosystem: Environmental > Terrestrial > Plant litter >...
GGTAGAGTGACAATAAGAAATAGACCACAGCGATCAATCCTTACAGTAATGTCATTCCATGACTGCCTACCTATACTTCGTTGCCCTAGCTCAATTTCATACCCGGTCCCTTGGGTGTATGGAGACTGTTGGCCTTCTGCACCCGAGAGAGCACATCGTACAAGTTCACCTGTCCGTACCTGCATTTGGTATAAAAAAAAATGAAATGAAAATGAAAAAGCTCTCTACACGGAAGATACAGTCGTTCTCGAATCTCGAATATATATGTTCTTGGCTGTCAATAACGATCAATCTCAGACAGAGACATGTACGGAACATCCATGGTGAGATGAACCTTCCAGATGTTAACTGAGATGCTCCCCAACGGTACAAAATGTTTCTCTATCCCTCCACCATTACCACCTCTATCTCCTCCAATGTATTACCAAGCCCAAAATCAACACTCTCTGGGCAATATGCACGATGAGAGGCATGTACAGTATTATCCCGCGACTAGGGTTTACAGATGAGCTGCCTCATCAATTCCACCTCGTCCCAGTCCGACTCCCTGATTGTCAGGATATCAAGCGACCACCCGATCGCAGTCTTAGTATCCCGTACGAGGCGGCCAAGGCAGCGACAAATCTTCTTCGGGTACATACCTTCCGTGGTCACCAAAGCAAGACTCTGCTGGTCTAGCAGACTGCCCATTTTCCAGCCCTCGATTCTGCCTCCGGGGTGTGGCTGCCGTACCGTGTAAAGATCCATGAATCGGAAGTGCTGAACTCGCCGGAGCCCTTCGCGGCTCGAGCAGACCACCCGAGCATACAGCTCAAAGATTACATCTTCTTTATTGGTAGCGACTTTCTTGGCCTGGTTGAGCATCTCACCGATACGGAAGCAAGTCCGTACTTTCGTTTCGGCGGATACACCGGCAATTGGAGACTTGCCCTTTACGGGGTCCTGGAACTTGGGTCTAACAAATGGCCGAGGGTCATCTATGGTATTTTGGGTCGTGGTTTGTGTCCACTTGGGCCCGATGTTCGAGGAATCAGGTTGTCCAGAGACATGACTGAGCTTTCGTGCGTCGCATAGTGAGTAATCCTTTGGGTGGTCGGGTAGGGACGCAAAGATTTGATCCCAAACAATGTCATGGTCGAGGAGATCGACTTCTTGGTTCTGCAGTGCCTCCTTTGGCGACTTTCCGGGCGTTGATCCGCGTAGGTTTGGGTCAAAAACCTCATCCGATGAAATGAAACTCATGCCACGGATGATGCTAGATGGTGGCATTCCCGAAACACCTGTCGAGGCGGTTGCTGGGGCGGTCAGGTCGGCGAGTTGGGCGAGATCTCCCTCCTCGGAAGGGGTCAAGGTGAATTCATCGTCACGGTTGCTAATCGAAGAGTTGTTCATGAAATCCCATGAAGACGGCAAAAGATCTTGTATCTCGGTATCAGTCCCAGAAATGGGGCCGTCGTTCAAATAATCTGACCAATCAATACAGCCTATAGGAGAGGAAGTCAAGGGTTCAGAGGCAGGTGGATCATCCTGATCGAGTCGTAGTCTCTTGCGCTCGTGCTGAGTTTCGCATTCATCCAGAGAGCGTCTTGTGTCCGCCGTGGATCTTTCGGATGGTTCAGGGGTCTGGGATTGCTGAAGAGTTGAAGGCGATGAAGCACTAGATCTGTCAGCGAAGGCATTGGCCCTGCGATATAAATGCCTACTCAACGGTCTCAAGCTCCGGAATAAAGCTATGAGCTCTACGTTTGGACATCCTGGGCAGGTCGACAGCCGTCCTACTTCTGATCCAAGACGAAATATGGGCTGGAAGTTGATGATGATCGGGTTAAGCCAGGTGGGTGGAAAGGGCGATGTTGAAGATGACTACTTGAGTTTCGTGCTTGAAAACGGCGGCATTTTGTGAGGTATAAAACCTCTTCTGCACAGCGCGGAACGAAGGATACGAGCACCCATCATCGTGCTTTCCATGGTGTAAGTCATGCCTTCCTCTCCTGCCAAGAGCAGGTGACGGCAGTGGGTGTGGGGGCAGTGGGGGCGTGTATATAGCAGCGTCCAAGGGAGTGACACTGTAACGCGGGGTCGGAGGTTGCGGGGCAGCAGCTCAAGGAAGTGGTTGATTTAACTATCGTGTGATGGCTAGCATTGCAGCTACTTGCTCCACGGTTTACTTTGCGCCACTGACAATTTTCACAGGAGTCTTCAGGAAATGAGATCCGTTCATATGACACAAGAACACCCGTGCACTGTGAGCAACCAAGACAGAGCCGCCCCGCCATCAAGCTCCCGACAGCAAGCAAGTTACCTATCTTATCGTCCGCCTCCTCTCCAGCCTTGCCTCATATTTCGTGGTCAAAGACCTCGAGGCCGGCGCTTTTTCAGGGCTCCTTCAGAGATCTGTCCTGAGATCTGAGGCTAAGCTCGTACGCCTCCAGATCACGACTTCCCAAACTGGCTTATTCTTCCCTCGGACATTCGTCGTTATCGCATCCGACTAGCCCACAAGCAAAAGGAAGCTACGTTGCAGGACACCAGAAACTCGTCGCGACATTTGTTGCATTCACCGAAAGCACTCTGCTCGATCAACAACACCCCTGGCTCAGCTACTTTTTTTTTGGTTTAGCCTCCCTCTCGGATACTCTCCGAAGCTTCACTTGCATTATCCTAGAATCAGCGCTTTGAAGCCATCATGTTTTCCCAGGCTCGTATTGCCCCACACCCTGATAACATTATTGCTAACTATTCCATAGAAAAAGCCCTACACAGCCGTCACCGTTACCGTGGAGCGTCTGACCAGTGATGAGATTCCTGAAAATGATCTTAGTGGTATCCCGGATCTTGTTGAAGTCATCAATGTTCAACCAACCGGGCCCACAGAAGCCGCTCGTGCCATCCGGAAGAAATTAAAGTATGGAAACGTGCATCGCCAACTCCGTGCCCTCACTCTTTTGGACGCTCTGATCCAGAACGCTGGTCCTCGTTTCCAGATAGCCTTTGCTGACGAGCCTCTTCTTGAGCGGCTTCGCTTCTGTGGCACGGCTTCACTTTCTGACCCCGCAGTCAGGAAGAAGTGTGCTGAGCTCTTTCGCAGCTGGGCGGCTGACTACAAAGGCGTCCGTGGGATGGAACAAGTTGTGCGGTTGTATAAGGAACTACCCAAGCGAAAGCAAGTCGTCACCCAGGAGAAGTCCAAAGTCATTAGGGAGACCGAGAACCCCTTTGGTGACGACGAAGACGAAGAGCCTGCAAGCCCTTCAGGCCCCTCACACTCGCGCAAGTCATCATCTGCCATTGGCCCGCAGTTGTCAGGCGCAGTTCAGTCATACAGCTACACGCCGAAGGATAAGAAGCGTGACAAGGACAAGGAAAAGAAGGCCAAGAAGAAGCACAAACCATTCAATCTTGAAGCGGAAAAAGATCAGATGAAGGCGCATATTGCAGAAGCCTCCATGGAGGCCACAAACTTAACGAATACCTTGCAGACAATCAACCGAGAGAGGGAACGGATCTCGGAGAACGCAACTGCGGTGCGACGTTTTGAGACTTGCAAGCAGCTGCGTCGGAAGATTATCAGATACGTAAGTTCATCAAGTGTTGCCGAATACCTGGGGCACTGCGCTAACAGGGCTTAGATCTATCACGTGGAATCGGAGGAGTGGCTAGGAGGCCTGCTTCATGCAAACGACGAACTTGTCCAGGCTTTGATGCTCTATGAGCAGCTAGATCGCTCCATTGATGCTGATAGTGACTCGGACGACGATGTCGCGGAACAGGCCCATCTCTACCGAAGTGAGTGACTAGTGGCCTCTCTTTCTGCATGGGATGCTAACCCATCAAAGTGGCTGCGGAGAAAGCCAAAGGCAAGGAACCTGCGTCTCCAGCATCTCCGCCGTCACCGACTTCACGAGACCGGGGATTTTCGGAGGGTCTCACCTATGGGTTGGCTGGCATGATGCTAGAAAAGCGACCCGCACCACCTCCGCGGCCTTCGGCAGCATCCAAGCCATCGCAATTGGCCAAATCTCGGCCACAGGAGTCATCCGATGATGAAGATGATAACTCGAATGATGAGGAAGATGAGAATGATCCTTTCGCCGACCGCAATGCAGTTGTGACTCCTAAGATGAGTGGCGACGAGTGGTCGCGTTGAATTTATTGAGCAGCCGTGGAGGAGGTTCTTTTCTTCTGTTATCTGTTTCCAGCTTGCTTGCTTCTGACACGGTATAACACATATAGCCGAGGTAGCCTTCATCTTGGATGGGAGTTGGCTGTTTGGTCAGGTAGATTGGCTCACGTTGATTTGGGCGGCGATGCTAGCATTTTAGAGATGGGATACTGATGGTATATCGTAAAGCGAGCAGTGATAGACGGCGTGTAAGCTCTATGGAAATGATGGTTGTGCTTCCCCTCTCAGCCGTGGAACAAGACCAGATACATCAGCAGAGGTTGTGAGCCGTATCGATACTTGAGCAGAAACACCTTCCAGGCTGTAGTAAACGGACCGAAGCCATCGGTGCTATCCTCCAGTCCCGCTATCTCCTCTATCTCCACGTCCCTAGTTAACTTACCTACTGTACACAAAGGCCGGATGTATTGCAGCTAGTAGCACGACAGGGGAACAAATTAGGGCAAACGAGAAGGGTACCTTCTTACGTCGCTAGCTCCTGGCCGTGTCCACTCAAGAAGGCAACTGACACAACCACACAAGCTCTCACCGGTTGTCCTTTCGCGCACATCGGCAGACGGGAGCGACTGGTTCATGCTGCACCGGCCTTCTGACCGGTCAAGGAGGAGCGGAGCCCCTGAACTGCTAAGGACTAGACCACATTGAATGCCGTGTCATGGACGTACAACCACAAACTCAAGTACAGGCGCCACTACACGACGACAGGATGCCATGCCACACCACACCACATAGCTCGCACGATAGGAGGAGGATACACATGGGCGTCCGGCAGACTAGCGGTGGGGGTGGGTCAGGAAAGTTTCTCAAGGTGCAAGTAAACTGGCACTCGGGGAGGGCAATGAGCTGTTCTGGTGCTGCAGTAGGGGATGCTATGCGGCGCGCGTGGCTTTGCTGGTGGCAGATTATTGGATTCGATCGTGAAGAAGGGACAGGGCTGTGAGGGGACAAGATGAGAGAGGCTGAGATAGGTACAGGAGATAGGATAGGATAGCCAGGATGGGATCGGGTAGTTTTGGGTCGTCGGTCGGTCAGTTGGTCATGTTGGTCGAGCGGCCGGGTGTTGTTCTGGTTTGCCCAGTAGAGTTGAAAAGGGGGGAGGGGAGAGGTTTTCCATTGGAGGGTGGTTGATGAGAGAAGCCGGCCGGATGAGGAGGGGAGAGGGGCTGACGCCGTGTTACGCCGGATGGCGGTAGCCGGTCGACGGGTGGATAGTGGAAAGGATGGTCGGTGAGGTGGAGATGGTTGTTGGTTGGTGGTCGGGCCGGTATCCGGACTTCCTTCTTGGTTAGGACAGATGGCCCCGTGTGACCCCCGCCGGCAAAGTGTTTATTACTGCCACCACAGCCCTCTGCTGCTTTTGCGCAGTGGGCGACAAACATGTATGCATGCTGGGAAGAGCGTGATGGCACGTCCACTGGTTCACTGCGGCGAGTGGTCACCCAAATTGGCCCCTGACAATGGATGTCACGCTCACGGCGGCGCTGATCGCTTGATCAGAGAGTTGCCAGCCGCTGGGACGGCGATCGGCGTTCCAGAACGCCCCGACCCTGGGACCAGACAACCTCAACGCCTCATTTTCAAGACACGTGAGGGATGTCCTTTTTTTTTCCGAAATAGAGAGACCAAAAAAAACTCACCAGGCCACCCTCTTACCGGCATGCAGGGTCTGGATCCAGTGATTACCTCGCTGGCAAAACTGAGACATGGGGCCCATCTGACGCTTTCCGTGGTGTCATGGCAGGTTTCCCAAGAGTTGTTCACCGCTGTCCTGGAAGGTCAAAGGCGGTCCAAGTGGCGGTGGTGTGGGAGCGAGGGTCATGTCTTGGGCACGTCGGAGTCTTCTTCTGGAAGCGAGAAAAATGCCACAGGGCTGGGTGATGGAGGGGAGGGGGAATAATCGATAAAATCGGGCTTTTTATTTTGTTTTTATTTTTCACCTCTGTTCCATTGCACTTTCTGCTGGTTGTCGGACGCGTTCGAGCTGAGCGGGGTTAAAACGGTGTATCGGGCCGGAGACCCCCTTCCTTCCAAGCAAGACTCAACTGGCGCTCAGTGATTTGTTAGTGGACTGCGTCGGTAAGTACCTAGCTCTGGCATTCCGTGGTTGGAGATAACTTTTCCCATCGCCCCAATCAATATCGGGAGCCACAACTTTGTGAGAGAACCGCCCAGAATACACTCGTACGCGCTCTGTAGGACATTTGCCCGCTCTTCGTCATGTACCGGGACTTTAGACGACATTGTGACGAAAACCACCCTCGGCACCTTTGCTGGTTCTTTTTCTACCAGTAACCGATTCGAGATGATGATGCCTGACATATTTTACATTGCCTTCTAAGTAATTGGTATCCGAGAAAGGCCGAACGAAAAAAAAAACTTGCTGCAGCAGTTATACAATATTCCTGCTTCTCACTCGCTGTGGTGACGTTGTCAATTTGTTCGCGTCTACCAGCAAGCTTTGGTTGTCACAAGCCAAGCAAGGTGCATTGGCCTTTAGCAGGTGCGACCTCTGCATGCCGGCGCAACTACACCGAATCCTGATTCTGTTTCTCGGCCTCAATGAAAACGGACAAGATTATTCGATTGAGTTAAAATCGATAAATTCAACTCTGATGAAAACCGCACAATTCTCCCGCCCGGCCATCACATGCCCCGCATGTGGCAGTCCCGCATTTTCCCACCCTCTGTCCCGCCAAACCCGCCACCGTTTGTTGTCGCTTGCTGGTCATCTGAACCGGGCAACGACCTGCCAACTCATCAACCTCTGCCAGGTGAGTAAGGCCATGCACCAAGAAATCAAGCGACCGGCCGGCCACCTTCTCGGCAAGTGCAACTCCCACGCCCGCAGAAAAGCCCAGGCCATGCCAGGCTGAAGCGGCATCGGACACGAGAATCCGGAAAAGCGACGATGGATGCACCTGGCCTCATTTAATTCTACCACTTCGACTCCATTATGATCAATCGCGTCCAGCAGCGTCACCTTCTAATCGGGCACCCGACCTTGCCTTGAGCCAACGACCAATGCCCACCCGAAGGCCACCTCCATCGCAGCTACCGGCAGCTGCGGACATGCAGACAAACCCAATGGGCAGACGAGGCAGGTGAGATGTCATGATAATGGAGTCGGCCGGAACGCAACACATTGAACAGCTGGCGAGGCGGAGCGGGAACCTTCAGATCGCTGTCATGTCATGACACACATTTCCAATCCTCAATCCCGGCCTGCACCAAACCCCGCGAGTTGGGCCCCCATTCCAAGACAACAGTCCTTCACTTTCGCCCAACCCGCTGCCGCGACCTCCGACCGGCCCCTCCATCATCACCGTGGGGATTGCCAGTTGCTTCCCCGGACCAGCCTCGCTGAGCCTCATTGGTCCCTTTATCGTCGCATGCGATTTTATCTCTGTCATCTCGACGTGGCAGGTCTTAGCTCCTGGCTTCCTCCACCCCGCGCCTTCTCAAATCAAAACTGTTTGAATCTAGTCAGGCCCAACCCGCTCCGTAACCGCTCCTGATGATGGACCGCACTACGTACCTACTTTTTCTCCCTTTCCTGCTTTGTTATGCGGGGGTTGCATGTCACCATTCCTCCGATAGGTTCGGAGCCCCAGCAGCAAAAAGAAAGCTACATTGCATTCTGTACGACTTTTGCCTTAGATGCTTGTAGCTGAAGTCACGGGCGTCAGCTGCCAGCGCAGCTTAATCTGTGATTGTACCTGGGTTCGGGCAAACAAAGCTGTGGGGGATTTTTGTTGCAACTGGCTGCCTGTCACTTTGTTGCACACATAAGGGGGCTGGCGAAACTGGGACTTCTGTTTGCCCTGCGATATGATAGCTCGAGTGAGTTGTCTCGTTGGGCAAGGTGAGAAGTGAAGAATCAAGAGCATGTACCTGCAACTTGTTGCTATGTATCTTGGACTCAACAAGTTTCAGCACATTATATTGGGCATTCATACCTGAAGAGGTTATGTGAACGTCCAAAGTCTGGACCATCATCACATCATTTCCCCTCAGCGGCACGGCTGGAGACAGATCTGCGTCCTATCACGACTTCTGCTGTCCGAAGCTGCCGTCGAGGTGGCTCGCAACACTGTAACCTGACTGTATCCTCTCACACAGCGGCTCTTTGCTATAAAGTCTTGGCTTTTCGTCGTACAGCGCGGATAGCGCTTGTTCGATGTCGCGCGTGCATGATGGCATGCCCCTTTTTGTGCGAGTGCATTGGACTACTGCGCAAAACCCTTTTCGCATGTAAAGGCCCAGGATTCCCACACCCAGCAGAACATGGATTCCGTTTGCATCGGAAGTGATCCTCGTGGCCGTTTCCATCTGAAGTCGGGGGATGTGCCCCCGTTTCTTGAGAGACGGAGTCTATGGGGCACCCCGGAGAAGACAAGGAGGTGTGAGTTTGAAGGATAAAAACGTCTTTCTTTTTTTTCTTAGTCTTTTCTTTTCTTTTTCTTGTCTTTTTCCAATATTAATCCCCCACTGTTCCAGGGGTTCATCCTCTGGACCCACCCCCGCGTTTGTTGTCAACGTTACGAGGCATGATATATCCGTACCCCCAACCCACGACAGTCTCCAGGGGCGAAACAGAACGAGCCCAAGCGTTGGGGTAAAAAATAGGGAAATGAGGACAAACCCGCGGGGTATTAGCCAAAATACCAAACGCCCGGGTGACTTTCGCGTTTAGATTTCAGAGCCGGGGCGGATCGACGGAGAGGCATGCGGGTGGGCGGGCGGGCGTAGAAGCGAACAGGGGTAGGAGTATCGGCAACGGTTCACAGGCGCGGATGTGAACGTGGGCGTGGGCTGGGACAGCGAGCGGATGGGCGGACCTGGGGTTGCGCGGCCTTCGAGAACAAATTGGTGGGGATTGGGGATTCGGTCCGGTTTGTCTTGATTGTGTCTTGGGATATGGGCTTGTTTCTCTATTTCCGTCTTTTTCTGCCCTTTTCTCCCGGTGTCTTATTTTCTCGCTTTACTTTTGATCCTCTTGGGCCATTAAGGCTACTACCGTCCCTGATATTTTCATGGGGCAAGTCCCGGGGTGGCATTCGTTCGTGGCCCACTGGTTGAGTGTGAGGCCTTTGGAAAGAAATTTATAATGTCGATGTTATTCTTCAGCTGGGGTAAAGGGCTCTCCAACCTCCGCCCAGGCCAAGGCTTTCAACTTTTCTTGCCTCTAGCAAGCTCATTTGCCGATGGGTGTGTCGTATGCTCCCCCATGTTACAAACGGATGGAGTTCACGGCAGTCTAGAACCATGGCAACCGGTCCGTCGGAGAAATTATTGAATAATGTAGGAGAGGAAGAATGGGGAAGGAGAAAAAAGGTTTCAGGGGTATATGGATAAAGGCGAGGCTGCATGCGCCATGCCCACGTGGTCAGGGGGCGGCGCCCAGAGACGGGAAGCGGGAATCGGTATGCGTTTTTGGCGGGCGGGATCTATAGTAGTCGGTGAGAGTTCTCGACTTTTTTTTTCTGATGATATTGTTGTCAATATTTGCTTGGGGGTTGGACAGAGGGGGCTTGTTTGTGTGCATTGGTAGGTACCAAGGTACCTAGACGACGGCGAAGTCTTGTTTCCGTCTTGAGGGAGAGATACCACGAGCTTTTGCCGTGAGCTTAGCAGGGTCCAAAGCGGATGCTAATCTCCCAAGGGGAAATTCCATCGGAACTTCGCGGAATATGGTTCAACGACGCCCACCTAACGCTCGCCAAGGTTCACTTTAGCTCGCCTTAAACATCTTGATACGGCCCGTGCACAGATCGCCGTTGCCCCACATTCCCCAGATTCTGGGGCAACCTAGCCATTCGCCGCTGCCAAGACCGGTGATTCATCCTCGCATTCCGAGTGACTCAACTGAAAATGGGTACTCACCAGTAACTGGTGATTGTATCAGCACACGTATTACACCAGACATCTATGTCTAGCTTCAAAAAGGTCATGTGCGCAGTCGCAGCGAGTTACGCCGTTCTTTCCAGCTCCAGCCTCGCGAATTGCTCCAATTCTAGATCAAATTCACCAGTGGCACTATATCCTTAACTGTAGTCTCACATACTACCACCACTTTCTTCTTCTCACATAAAATGATTCCCCTTCGAGGTTCTACACCCAGATCGCCAAGTCAGGCCGTTCGGGAGGCCCCAGCATCACGGGTGGTTCAGAAGCCGGTCCCACAGCGCGAGACACAGGACGCACGGGGCTATCAGGTCGAGCAGCTGAGGCGAAGATATTCACCCAAGGAGTCTGAACTGGCAAACGGCGACGCCTCTCTCTTTTTCTACTTGAAGCCGTCGGATCCTGATTTTCCTTTCGACCTGGACTACCTGGAGCTCGACCTGCGTATCCCCGCATCTTATCCCGTCGAAGCCCCTGAGCTCCTTGTCAAGAATAGCGATATTCCGCGGGGCTTTGCCATCAACATCGAAAAAGGCTGGGACCGGCTGGTCCGCGAGAAGCGGGGCGCCACGCTGCTGACGCTGACAAATGCATTGGACAAGAACCTTGAGTCGTTCTTGTCGGAGCAAAAGGCCGAGACCGTCAAGCTAGTAACCTTTAAGGCGTCAACGCCAGAGCCCGCATCCAAGGCTCCGCTTCCCGCCCCCAAGCCGGATGCGACCGAGGCCCGTAGGTCATATGTTCCGAACGAGTCATTCTCCAGGGACCAGATCTCCCAGGCAAAGGCGAGACGAGCTCAGGAGATCCGGCAGCTCGAAGCCCGCATGGGCCGGATGCCATTATACGAGAAATCCAGCGATGGCGTTATTTACACTTTGCCGTTGGAGCCGAAACGCAGAACACAGCTTCCAGCGGGACTTCAGCAGGTCAAGTCTGTCCAGCTGATTATCCCCCTGCTCTATCCCCTTCAACCGCTTAGGGCCCTCCTGAACGGGGTTGAATCGGAGGATGCTGAGCCCCTTGAGGAGTTGTTCTCGACGAAAGCCACGGCACAACAACAAATGACGTTGATGAGCCACGTCAATTATCTTGCGCAGAACCTGCACGTTCTCGCAAAACAAGCACAGACGCCCGCTGTTGACACTCCCGCTGCGGAGAAGCCGTCCAATGTAGGGGCTGAGGCGGAGACAGCAGAGCACTCTTCTACGCTAGACAGCGGGAAGTCACACATCCATGTTATTCCCCGTCCACCGGAATGGGCACAGGCCTTTGATCCGCATGGCTCGGGATCTTCAGACGAAGAGTACTCGGATGAAGGTGACGAGGAAGGCTGTGGAGTCGTCATCAAGGCAAAGGGCGCCGGACAACCAGCGGCGCCGACTTCGACGCCTGAAAGGGGGACTGCAATGTCGTTCCCTTCGGTCGAGCTCCACGGTATTGAACTTTTACAAGTGTCAATTCTGAGCCTTAGCGTCAAGTGCGAACGCTGCAAAACGATTAACGATATCACGGGCCTCAGGGGCAATGTGGAAAAGACCAGCAGCTGCAAGAAGTGCGCCATATTGTTCGCAGTGACGTTCCGCCCGGAGCTGGTTCACCAAAACTCGACGCGGGCGGGCTTCATTGATGCAGCAGGCTGCACAGTATCGGATCTCCTACCCTCAACCTTCGTTCCCACGTGCGGGAACTGCTCCACCCCAGCCCAGGGGCTCGTCTCGGTCCGGGGAGACGCTACGACCAACGTGTGCCGTGAGTGCCACGGCCGCTTTACATTTAAGATTCCGGAAGTAAAGTTCCTCGCCTACGCACCCGGGATGGCTCGTCAACCACCAACCAGCAGCGCACGTCGGCGGGTCGAGAAACTAGGCCTCCACGCGGGCGAGGCTCTCCCTGACCGTGGAGCGTGCGGCCATTACAAGCGCAGCTACCGTTGGTTTCGTTTCTCGTGCTGCAGCAAGGTATACCCATGCGATCTGTGCCATGACGCAGGCGAAGAGCACATCAACGAGTGGGCTAACCGCATGATCTGCGGCTGGTGCTCGCGCGAGCAAAATTACAGTGTTGAGAGCTGTGCATTTTGTGGGAGGAGCGTTATCGGGAAGAGGGGTAGCGGCTACTGGGAGGGCGGTAAAGGGACTCGAAACCAGGTGCTTATGCGAAGGGGGGATAAGAGGAAGTATCGACGGATTGGGGGGTCTGCAAAGGCAGAGTGACCTGTTCCCGGCCCGCGCTGTGATGGGCAATGTAGTTGAGGATAGATAGATTGGCAGTGCAAGTGACAGAGTGGAAAGATGTCGACCCGGACACTGCCGCGCGCAAAGGGTAGATGAACGGGCAAGCAAACGAGTCAGATGCTGAAACGGACCTCGAGGCTGCAGAGCAACCAGACGGTCCCCCTCCCCAACAAACTCCAAGAGAAAGAGATACCTCTAACGATGTAATGAGTACTTTTGTCTCCGGCGTATCGTGTATACGATACTGAAGTCTATTGCTCCCTTTTCACCCCCACAAGGCTGAAGCCTGCACTGCATGCAGGTGATGCGATGCCAGCGCGATACCCCGCTGCATGGCGTCTCGCTTGCTTGTTTGCTTGCCTCGACACACGCAGTGTAGTGGTTTTGGAATGTCTTGTTTCGTGTATTCCATCCTGTTTCCATGCATGCATGCCCGTCTCAGTCTGCCTACCTATTTATCATCTGTTGTCAACTAGTTACCAATTGCATCTTAGACCCCCTGTTTATCGACCTCCGTAGCCGCTATCAGTGACAATGGTAAACGTCAATGTCAATTCTCAATGGTCACCTATCCCAGAGCAGGCCAACCCGTCGCATGTTACAGCCGTGCGGCAAAACCCAAAACCGTAGATGCGCCCGGGGAATTTACACCCCATATGTGGATACATATGTGGAGACCTAGGTATCTTTGGAAAATATCGGTGATGTGATATGGTTGGTGGTGATGTGGGTGATTCGGTGATTGTCTTTTTCACCTCATCACCATGTAAAGAACCCTGCGGGGCACTGGGGAGGGCGGATCTATGGAAAGGGCTAGTTATTACCTAGGTATAGCCCTGGCTTGCTGGTGTGATGTGATATGTGTGGCTGCAAGAGAACTGCGTGCTGGGGAAAGCTGGCGGAAGCGGTATAAGCGCCCAGTACGAATAGGTTGATGTTGGCCATCGTCTCCTCATGTGAATAACTTAGTTAGCCGCCGGCGGCTCATCATATAGGGTACGCGCGCTTTGCTTTTTGAGTCTTTCACACACACACACACGGAGTATACCACACACATTCTAGACGTAAATATCTTGTGGCTTTTTTGATACAGCGTGCAGAGGGTAGTAGTATATGGGTATTTGGTATTGGTATGAGGATATTATATTTGCCGCGCTTATATTCTGTCATGTTTGTGTTCCCCTGCGCATGCATGCATGCGTGCATGGGTAGGTAGGTATGTATTCTATGTTACAACTGCAGACTACGGATAGTTAATGCAGGCGGATATATCACCCCGCGCGCCAAATCTCAATACCCAGTTCGCTACCGCTGGCGCGGGTCCTGTTCTTGATTGGGGGAGTTACCCTTTAACCTCAATGTTCGACGGGAGATAAAGAAGACAACTGTGTCTCGGCCCCCAAGAGGGGTGGTTCAGCTTGTTTCGTAGCTGCTTTGGACTTGCATTGCGTGAGGCGAGATGGGATGGGAAGCAAGCGCCGGGGTTGAGTTTGTGATTTGCAATGGAGCTGATGCTCACACCACAACTATTTTTTCGGAGGCATTGTCTTTCCTTTATTTTATTTTATTTTATTTTTATTTTTTCGTCTTATTCTTTCTCCATTGATTGACTATCGTTTCCCCCTTTTACGTTCCTTCTTTACCCTCCCACTTGAACAAGTGTCTTTGTATGCATGTGTGTGATTGGCTGTTGCAGGCGGTAACGGCAGCACGGAGTATTCGTAGAAAGCTGGCTGACAGACAGACAATTGTTCTCAGGCCTGGCGTTACCAGTTTTATGATTTGGGGCATGCCCTAACGGAGCAAGAAATGGAAACGTACTTTTATTCATTTTATCGATTTATAACTCATTTCTCTTTTTCCGATTCCCTTGATGCTTCCCGCCAGCCCCCTGTCGAACAGGTGCTAACTAGGTACCTAGCTGGCTGTGACGAGAAACCGCAGCAGCGTGATATTGTGATGGGAAACGGAGGCCCAAACAATTGTCATGAATCCAACGATTAAATAAAAATAAAATAGAAATAGAGAATTTAGTGTATTTTTATTCTCTCCGTCTCCGTTCCCATGATCCTTACAGCGCGACGGAATTAGGGAGCCTCTGCACCAGGATTCACCACGTAATGAGTCTCTCAGCGAGATCAAACGGCCCCGCTCGTTTGCTCACCGAGTTACCATTCCTCCCGTCCCCTTAGGCCCGGCCCCAAAAACGCTCGCGGACTGGAACTCACACCAGCCAGTCAGCTGGCATTGCGGTGAACGCTCGGTCGGTTTGTTGGATTCCGCCCCCGGGCTGCTGGCTGTGTGGGGGAAGGGGGATCCTGGACGTGTACCCCACATTCAGCTTGACCTGTCTTCTTAACGGCGTCCCCACGCTGAAATACGGCAGGCAGAAAGTCTTCGAACCATGGAATCCAGCCGTTGATGTAAAACGGCTTAGGAAATGGTCATGACCTGATTTCTATCCGACTTCTTGTGCCGTGTTTGGGCGATGCGACGCTGGTGAAGAGGAGAAATGGACGTTTATGGACGAGCATTGATCCTGTCTTGTCACGCTCACCTCAATCGAGAGGCTCGAGATGCGCTGCTGTGGGGCAAGTGCTTTGGTTGCGCCCCATGTTGCACAAGTTTGCCAGCTGACAAGGCGGGATCGTCGCTGTCGTCATTACGTTGCACCTCAGTTTATCTGAAATCTAGCATCTACGCTGTTTTCATCGACCCTAGCGCCTCTACACAGACGATATGCAGAGGGGATAACCCTCTTGAGAGAGACACGTGGTGTGCAACTCTCTACACTTGGGTACGAATTACTCTCGCCTAGAGAGGTGGTGTATAAATTCCTACTGTCAGGAGACCGCCTTTTCGGCACAGTGAAAAAAAAAAAAAACGCTTTGACAGCGGCTTCAGAGATACCAACCGTGTTCCCGGCCGCTTCCCACAAAACCGTCCATGTCTCTCCTCAGGTAGGTGTGTCAAGCTCCAGGCCGCATGCCAGGCCGCAGAACCTGTCCAGTAGGAAATGTCGGCTGTCTGGGGAAACGGCAGGTGCACTGGGGCCCCTCCCAGGAATCAATGCGCAAGTCATGACACGACAAAAGACGCGCTTTCCGTTGCTAGGATCGCATCTGTGCGATCGCATTGCCTGCCGGCTGGAGCGGGGTCCATTCTCGATGATTTCTGCCCTGTCAAGATAGAAAAAAATCTATTTTGACTCCCTGACAAGACCATGACAAACCGCAAAGGGATGCAATGACTGAACGCAGCACAAACAGTAAGTATGGAAGTAATTTCTCTTCCCCAGATTACCGCATGAAATATTCTCCGGATTGTCACCCACCTGAGGCATTGGGCATGGGATAGGGGAACGCGAGTTCGGATGGTTGAGGGCCGGAGCCGAAGTCGTTCATGCAGCGCAGATCAACTTGGCAACTTCTGTTCTTGAGAAAATAAAATTGATCTACAGAATTTATCTTTTTATTTTCTACTGTATGATTTTATTTTGCCGGTGGTCGTCCGATATCTGTGGATTTCGCACAGGGATATGCACCGATCATCGCATCATCGTCATCGGGAGATGCTCAAAACTGGTGGAGCCTCATAGCGACCTCGGTTCAAGGACCAACAGCAGCTCAACAGCTGAGCAGCTCCAGTCTACGTATCACAGGGCTTGTCATCTTGCCGATCCCTTGCTCTGAGCTGTACGATCGAGATGTAGTCTGAAAATAGCTATCTTCCGGTTTTGCGGTAGCATACCACACTACAGCGTGGAGAAAACAGGGAAATTTCCCAAGGCGCTCCAGGATAACTAAACCATCCCTGGCCCATGTTGATGAAGGCGCAACCTGGGGGTACAGTGCCTAGGTACTTCCCATCCTGGAAGTCGAAGTATCGTGACCTTTCAACGACCGCAACCCCTTGGTAAATCATGAAGCCCGCAAGCGCGTCAGCTTGGCACAGCTCTGGTGAGACATTCTGAGGCTTCGCTCGTGCTTTGCTCGTGCTTTGATGTGCTTCTAGTTCGCTTCTAGAAGCAAAGTCGAATGACTCGAAGGACGCCTGGACGAGCCCGGCGAGTTGGCTCGGACATTCTCTCAGCAAATCAAATTTCGCCATTACAACGGACTCCTCTTGGCCAGGAGGGTCGGCCGATACAATTCCCCAATCGGCGTTGGTCCCCGTCCGAGAGCGCTGGCGCTGATTCCCCGGATTGCGCTTCCGGATCCTGGCGCTTCGCTTCATTGGCTAGTTTGGGCTTCTAGAACCCAGCACACCTTCTCCCTGATCCATCCTCCAGGGGCAGGGCGGGGCTCCCCTGTGACGTCGCTTGAACTAGTTATGGGGAGGATGGAATAAAAAAGGGGAAATGTATTGCGAATTTATTTATTCTCAAATACACTAGGATACAGCTCATAGAGCTAGGTACCCTTGGCATTCTTGCCTATTTTTGAGGGCTTATGATGGTAACTTGAGGCCCCCCATGTTAGATCTAAGGCCTAAAGAGTTTTTTGGCTTGACCCCTCGCAAAATAACTTCCCAGCTATTCATATATTACACAGGCCTCTACTAAATACTCCCAAGTCCCACGCTAACAATCTTTCAGGGTTGAATTATACACTACTACCCCTACCTAGAATACCCGGGCCTTCGGGGACGCCGTCCCAGGGTTGAGATGGTTGGGAATCGTGGAAGTTGGACTGTCAGAACTAGCGTTGCATCACGAGTCCATGCAGCTGCTCTATCCAGCTCGGACCGGAGGCGGGTCGGTCGCAGTTTCCCCCTCAAGTAAGTGAGTTGAAGCGAGCGATTGAACATTTACTCTGCAGGGAAAGAGATCGGCCGAAGATATTTACAAGGTTTTCCACTGGAAGCTGTCGTTGTCGTCACATGTCTCCGAAAATTCCCACCGTCCACTCCCGAACCCACCTGAACCACCCTCTGACGTTTGCCCCTTTACTGATGCATCAATGCTTATTCGTCCATGTCGGCCACGCAATGAAAGGAAGGGTGTCCAGAGATGAAGGAAGTGGACCAAGGCACGCCAGGGTGGTTTGCATCTGTATTTTTTTTTTAATTCCCTTTACCCCTAGACCAGAGGCCGGTTTGTGCCGAGGTGGGGCTCTTTGGCATCAACCAGCGACTCGGGTGCGGGCTCGACACTCTCAGTAATGTCGGGTCCCGGCATGTCGGGGTAGCGGCAGAAGCAACAGCACAGGCCGATGAGTCCGGACAGGCCACAGCAGATGATCCAGAGGATTCGCAGCGTGTGCACAATGACCTGGCGCTCCGTCTCGTCCTTGCTCACTTCCTTCAGCATGCGCAGGAATGACTCGGCTGTCACGTCGAAGTTGCCCTTCTGCTGCAGCTCGTTGTCCATCTTGACCGTAAAAACAGCCGTTCCGATGGCAATACCTAGGCACATACCGGCCGACTTGGAGAGTAAGCCCATTGCCATGGAGTGCCCGTTGTCCTCCTTCTTGGTGGTTACCAGTAGGCCCATATTCAGAGCCGAGATGACGATACCAGCCCCGAGCCCAACGCCCATGTTGATGAAGATGAGCACACCTAGCGGTGTGGCAGTGTCGAGGAACCACAGCAGACCGATGGAGATGGATGTCAGTGGCCACCCTAGCCACATAGCCCACCCCACTTTGCGTGTCTTGCGCATCAACAGCCCGCACACAATGGCGGCCACGGGAATACAAACGGTCTCGGGGAAAAGAGCAACGCCAGTCAGGAGCTCGTCGAAGCCCCAAACTCCGGACCAGAAGACCACTAAATAGTAGAAGATCATGTTGACACAGATGCCAAAGACGGTTTGCCCCAGGAAACTGAAGATGGTTGCCCACCTCTTGAACAAGCTAGGTCGAAACATGGGGTATTTGGCAAAATATCTCTGATGAAACGCCAGAAGCACAAGACCACTAGTTCCAAGCCCCAGCGGTAGCATAGCTTGCCAGGACATCCACGGGAAGAATATGCCCGACATGGTAAACGGCATCAGAACTGCCACTGCTGATGGGATGAAGATCAAGATGCCCACCCAGTCAACCCTTCCGAGACTCGCCAGTGTCCCATCTGGCGGATGGTCGAATCCAAGGAAGAAAGCCAACCCACCAGCCGTCACTGCGATGGGCGGTAGGTTAAGCCAAAATAGCACCCTCTGCTCGACAACGATTAGCTCTCGAGGCCGAAGTAGGCCATTTCAAGTAACAAACCCATGAGGACTCCCTGATGGCGGTCGCGCCTACAAGCGGACCAACAATCAACCCCAATGCTTGAATCCCATTTTGCACTGTCAGCCAGACTGCCCTATCGTGGACTTCAACCAAGTCGGTCAAGACCAAGGCTGAGAGCACGGAGCCGCCCGAGGCAAAGCCCTGAAAGCCGCGTCCTACCAGCAGCACAGTCATATTCGAGGCCGTAGCGGCAATGACTGAGCCTGCCGCAAACATGAACAAGACAGCCAGGAAGGCCGGCTTTCTGCCAACGGCGTGCGAGACCTCCGAAATGGGCTGCTGGAAAATGGTGGCGCTCAGGAACATGACAGTGCCTATGCTAAATACAGCCGTTTTGCTAGCACTCATATCCCTCGCGATGGCCTGTGGCATTTTGTGGCCTGATCAATGTCCGCTCCATAATACCGCGGTGGGAACACATACCGGGAGCGCAACGGCAATCGACGTAGTGTCGATAGAGAGCATAAAATGCATTATCAAAATGAAGCCATAGATGATCTTGGCTCGCCTCCTGGACGGCTTATTTGCTGGATGAAGCAAGTCCATCCTCGCCCATTCCGCTGTTCGTGTTGATCCCGCTGCTGGATAAGCAGGCCGTCAAGCACCAAGTCGTGAACTGTTTAAACACAAAGCCTAGAAGAAGATTTGCCACGTTTTGGATGGAGTCTAGCCATGCCTCTCGCATTTCGGACACTGTGGCACTGGATTGATTCAGTCGGCGAGCCCCAAGCAAGTTCTGCCATCGCCCTTCTGGAAGATTGTGTGGCTTCTGTCTATTACCTCACTACCGAGCTCTTCGTCGTGTTAGTCTGGCGCCTTTTCTCGGAATACCCGTCAGGGCGTCTCGCCTGACACTCGCTCCTTCCCATCGCTCAGCCTTCAAGGTGCTGTTCCAAACCCAGCAGGCGCCATGGCGTCGCAGCCCACGGATGAACCCCGCAGCCTCGCAAGAATTTTCTCATTTTTTATCCCTTTTCCAAACATCGCCTTCCTCAAGTCGATACACGAGGCATCCACGGCCACAGCTCCGGCACTCCCGCGGAGAATATCACGGGTAGGTCCTTCTTGCTCGGTGGAAGTTTACCATTTTGCTGACAAAACAAAAGTCTGCTACAAGGACGTTGGATCACGATGGATTCGGAGGCGGCCACGTGTGCGAACCGACCCGAGGTCCCCTTTGCCCCTTTTTTGACAGGGTTGGCTCTCTGGGCTCTCATGAGACTGATACTCGAGGCTTTCGTGAAAGCGGTAAACCCCGAGTTCTTCGAGGACCTGAAGCTCGACATCCGTAAAAAGTACGACCTCTACTTCGGAATGTGTCTCGGAACCATGGTCAAAGTAGTGGCAATGACGTCTTGCACTCTCTCGGTCTTCACAACGTCTGCTGACGCAGACATCATCGGTTTCTCTCGCCCGCTCAACACGGCCGAGCAGTGGTGCTGGGGCACCCGCGCCATTATCTACATCCAGGAGTTGCCGCACGTCGCCTCAATTCCCGAACTGATTATCCACCATCTCCTGGGCGTCGCCGGCATGATTGCCATCATGGTCTTCAACATCCCCCGTCGTCAGCTGTACCTGATGTGGGGCACGCTAGTGTCCGAGTTCGTCGGCAACTCACGCCTCTTCCTCAAGTTCCATGGCAAATTGACGCCGCGAATGTTCTGGTGGTTCTCCCTCGCCATGGTAGTCACGATTGTGGGCTTCCGCGTCACAGGCTGTCTCGTTGCACTAACATGGGTGCTTAGAGGCGGCACGAGTGGAGTGGCACTTTTTGTCAATGTCGGAGCCATCACTATCTATCTGTGCTACATGTTCATGATGACCTGGCGGGAGCTGGACCGGGCGAAGATTGTGGCTATCGACAAGTCTCATTCGACTCAACTTATCATTGCAGATAAGTGGAGAGTGAACCTGTATGGTCTTGTTATCGGTTTGGCATTCATGTGGACAGAGCTCTCTGCACTTCTCATCTACGAGGCCGATGGTGAGCGGCTCAAGACCCAGGCTGAACTCCACGACCTCGCCTGGGCTGCCCTTCAGGCTGTCATGGCAGGCCTACTTGGCGCCTATGTCGCCACGCCCATGGCACGTCTTGCATCTCCGAAACGAGGCCCCAGGAAGAAAAGGGGCGGCCCGAGACTGTGGCTTCAGGGCGGCTGTCTTTCTGCTGCTGCTATCCTGTCATTCAGTCCCACAATCGCCGACAGTATCGACAAGATGGCATTCCTGGCATGCATGGGAGTCAGCTTTCCTTTACTTAGCGCGATGAGGTATCTTGGCTGCCATTACACTGGCATTGGACCTTCAGCAACCAAGCGACAGATCTCTTTCGTTTTGTCCCCCAGCCCACCCGCGAGTCCTCCCCTAGCGAGTTCCAAAAATGAAGCAACAGACGCGCCAAAGGCGGCCCTCCCTGGGTCTAATACCGCCCTCTCCTTCGGAGCTGGTCTATGCAGCGCAGCCCTATATTGCATTGTTCTCACCACTCACCTCATGGACTTGATTGCGCTCAGCCACGCTGTATACGTCGCCGTTGCTATTCAAAGCCTGATTGACTTCGAAGTTGAGCACAGACGCGGCGATGTCAGCAAGAACGAAACGCTGTGGACAATGTTGTATCTCGCTGCGCAGATGTTTGCCACAGTCAGCTACCTCGAGTATACCTCAGTCTTTGCCTCACCAGTGTACGTGGTAGCCCCAAACATGTTACTGCTGTGCTGCGCTCTCACAGTTGGTTTTGCAATGGATGTGCTTTCCCGCCGGACGAGGCGGACAGAGCAGGATACCGGAGAGAAGTTGGAGAGCAAGGAGGGCAAGGTTATCCAGAAGAAGGGCAACCAGGGAAAGATTGCAGCTGTGGTGACTACGGCGTTTATGGTGCTGTTGCTGATCCTGGCTAATTACTTTGGTATGATGCCGACGGCCGTGACATCGGTAGAGGAGGCGAGGAAGATCATGGCGACACCAGGACCCGGATGGGGCGTTTGGGACGCAGCATGGTCGTGGCAGTTTGTCGTGTCGACGTTGGGGGTTGCACTGCTACCCGTGGCAGTTGTGCAGATGGTAGGTTGACACACATATTTTTGGTTCAGGTGGCATAATGTGTGAATTTTTACGAAAGATATGTACTGCAGAACATACAACGAATATGGGCTTAGAGAGGGAGGTCTACATTCTGGAGTTGGGCGTTTCTGCACACGTAGAAAAAAACATAATACAGCGTGCTGATCTAGTAGTGCTGATGGCGTCGAGTTTGGGTAATGCCCTTGTGGTGGATAAACAGATGCCAGGGGCTAGGGGCAATGCACCAAATCGACATGAGAGCACGCCGGGGGAAAGGCATACTGCTAAGGGGTAATTGCCAGTTAGCTGGGCCTAAGCTACTGAGAGAAGCGAGTACCTTGCTAAGTACTGAGTGGGTTCTGCTTGGGTGTGGTGAACACAGGCGATCGATCGAAGCCTGGTGCCTCATCTTAAGCCATTGACCATGCGGATCCACACCGTGTGCCACGAGCTGCTCTTCGGAACAGGGCTGAGTTTATAGTATTTCGTATCGAGGACAATACGTAGGCCACGGATTCCCCGCTCACGTAGGGAGATTCGAATGAAACTCCTCATCAAGCCCTGGTCATGTTTCAAGCTCACCATCCCTGACCAAAAAGATTTCGTGCTTCGGGGCTCGCCGGCAGCAACAGGAACATTGCGGAAAGGATCGGGCGATCAGATCGTTTCCCCTCTGACGCTACAGGAAGAACGCATCAAAACCAGCTTCAAAGCAAAAGTATCACTGCCATCCATGTTCGTCTCCACGTTCTCAATGCAGCGAGCACGTGAAGACGACAGTCCATTCCAACCTGCCTGTCAGTGGTCCAAAAATAGACGGAATCTGGGGTATATGGCCGGCGATGACAGCCTTTCACATGAAGAGACACTGAAACTCTCCGCGCTAGATATGACGGCCCACCGCACCGGAGAACAGACAACGGACTGTCTGCTGAGAAGCGGTTTCATCCGACCGCTCGGCCTGAAACGCCGTTGGGTGCTCGTGGAAGGCACTCGCGAAATAAACTTTGACCAACGGACAAACGCTAGAGGACTGCCGACACTTGGGCACCGTTTCCCACATGTTTCTGCTACAGGTTACTCCCTCGATGTTTCCGGGTCAACACTGGCAAAGTGCCGATGCCCGCAGCCCGTGACACTGGCCTTTCCCGCCGTACCGCTCGAATAAAACCACTTTTTCCGAGGCCCAGAAAAAATCTGTGTCGGTGTCTCCGGGTACGGGCATATCCCCGAAGTCAAGGGAAGAAATGAGGCTTCGCAGGTTCCCCGGTGGGCCGGATCTGCGTTAGAAGCATGCATTCCTGTTGTTCCTGTGATATATGGCCCCCCGGACTATTACCAAGCCGGCTGACTGGAGCATGGGAAACCCGTTGGAAACAGCGTAAACTAGGTGTTAAGAACTGATGCTAGGTAGCCTGAGGATCCATGGATAACCGATATAAGTAGGGACTCCCACATGACCCCACACCAGTTAACCTGGAAAGGGGTGGAACTTCTAGAAGCAGTGGTCAAGTATTCAGTACTTGTGCTCTTACTTGCACCCCCGAGTCAGGGGACGGCGGGATGCCGGTGACGAGTCGGCCGGACCCACCCAGTGATATGGGCCTCCGGAATGGGGTTTGTTTGTCGTGGGAACCTCAGGCCGGTGGATAGCTCCAGTTACCATGACAGGGGGTGGGAGTGGAGAGGCAAAACGAACCGATGGGTTCTCGAAGCCTTCCCAAACTGGACCTTCGTTACCGGAAGCAACAGCAAGCCGAGGCCCCATAGTTTTCAGGCTGGGAACACAGCCGACGCCGATAAAGGCCCGACAGCTCTCAATACTTGTGAATCACCGAAATTGCATCATGGTCTTCCAGCGCCAGTGGTGCCCAACCTTGGTTAACGCAACCGGGCCATCAAGACATTGGCGATTCTTCCACCCTTTTCCCGTCAGTTTTCAGACGGCCGCAGTCTTCCGGCTGCGTTGGCCTCAGTGTTTCCTGTCGTCATGCCCAATACGCACGGCTTGAAGGGGAGGCCATTGGCAGAGGAGGCTCCGGGCAATTGATATGTGACGGCTTCCGAGCAGGACGTAATTGTTGCGCTGTATGTTTAATGTATGTTTGCTGTGAAGCGAGGCTGATATGGGGCCAATGAGGGTTGCTAAACAACTTTGTCGTGATTCTGGGAAAAATGCGCGACTCCCCGATCAAACTATTTGCTAATACCTAGCAGCAACCTGATGCTACCGTAATAGGGTTGCAAGCGCTGCCTGCCTGCTTCATGTCTCCACAGGGACAAACAACGAGAGCCGACGATTCCGTGAGGCGATAAAATGCGGCCAGAAAACATCTGCCGAGAGCCAATGGAACGAGTGGCACCCGAGCCGAGGACTATGGTGAGGGCGAGGCGACGACAGCGCGGGGCACGGGCAGCGAACGAGCTGCAGTCACAAAAGTCGGTGAACGGGCAGCAGGAAGCCGCGAGCATCCATCACGAACCCGATAAGTCTTATCACGGGCGACCTCCCCCTCCTTTTCATGCTAGGTTACGCGGGGCTTTGCTGTCTTGCATAGCGGCTTGCCGCACCGGGGCAACTGCGATCCAACCGAGCTGCATTTGATGAGTTGTTCACGATAACCTGGAATCTGCCCGAGAAATAAAATAAAATAAAATATCAGAGTTACACAAAATAATTCACGGCTTGTCATTTATTTGGTTTTGGTGCAATGCAAGCCACCCTGGTCGGTACTTCTCTCCTCACCTGCAAGCCATGATGTGCTCTCACCCAACTCCTTCCCCTCTGTCACCCCGATTGTTGGAAACGGCAGCCCGGTCATGCTCTGATAAGAATCTCGGGGAGGTTCTGGAAACGTTGGCGATTGTCATTCCCAATCCGTTGTTCCTAGCGCACTGCCGACTTGATCATGGCGGCTGTCGGAGCTGTGACGGAGTGTGACGGAGTGTGACGGTGCCCCTTATTGGAGTTGGAGCGCATACATCATAGGTTTGGACAGGGCATTTCCTAGGCTCATCTTGTTTTCTACCCTTCCTTGGCTGACGCCCGAGAGACAATGACTGACGTGTCTCGGATACGGATGAAAATGAAGCTCAAACTTCCTTCGCCGTAATCCCGGACCGGCGCAAGATACACCATCATGAACGAAAGTACCCTCGATCACCGTAAAAGAAAATAGCTGCCAGCTGCCGTAGGTATTCTGTCAAGGGCGCATACGAACAAGGGCGGTGACTTCACCGACTCTTGTTGCTGTCTATGCGTTGGATGCACACCAGCGAAGCGTTTCGCCATTGCGTTGTGTGGTTGGTCAGGCGGGAAACGGAGCGCCAACAGCAGCAGCCCACCAGCCGCATGGGAGTAGCAGGAATATCAACAGCCATGGCGTCATGGCAAAGCCGGATTCGCCTGATTTTTTTGTTTTTCTCGTCGGTTGACACAATGGTGTCGGAAAGCAACCCCCCCCCCAAAAAAGAGGGCTAGATGCCTTGGCCCGTATTTTCCTCTCGTATCAGTGACAGGCGAGGGGTTTGTTTCGGTCAATCCCACAGTCATTGGTGCGCCTCGCGTCGAATTCCTGATGCTGCCATCAATCGCAATCCGACTTCGCAGACAAGAGCCCAGGGCCATACCGCCGTGTCCGCGATCTTGGGGCGCTGGCATTACGTGAGGCAACTGCACGACCAGGGCGGTGAGGGGTTTTTGCTCTTGCCTTTCATTTCTCAAGCCCATGACTTGGCTCTTCTGGGACCCTACATACAGCAGGTCAGCACTCGATGTTCTGCATCTACACTACCTAGTCAACATGAACTTCAAACGTAATCAGACTGTCCATCTCTGCCGCGGTCGCATCCAGACCGCAACTTACTTACATGTCGGATGTCTGGCTTTGCCTCCGCGCCAATGCCCGACACAACTTGCATCTCCAAGACACATGTCAGCGAGGCTGCGCGAGATTCATTCGTTCGTCTCCGGTACCTATCTTGCTGCCGTGATAACTTCACGCACACTTCATCCCCCATGATCCCCGCCCTTTTGCTACGCCGCTGTCTAGCGGCGAAGTACACGTGGATATTCCCCCCGCGGCGACAGAAAAAGATCATTAGGTACAATACCGTGCTGTGCCGCCGACGGGGCAGTCCTTAGCGGCGGGCGGCACTCCGAAGAAATGCAGACCAGAATCTGTCAGCTATCACTTATCATCTATGTCACTCGTCCAGGGGCCGAGATCTAAGCTTGTTGGTTGCACCGGGGAAGCATGGTTCCTTGGCCAGAATTGAGTTACACAAGGCGTGCTGCTCTCATCAACCCCCACCCTCCACCATTAGAGCTGTCTTTCTTCACCACCACCATCACCTTGCTCCTTGATCACGGGTCGAGTGTCTTTCCATAAGTGGTTCGACACGGTCTTCCAGAAACCGCAGTTTACCCGACGTGCGCATCCTGGTGGTGGTGGTGACAATTCAGTACCGGCAAAAGTCAGGGCTTCGAAAGAGCCGGCCCATCCATCCACAAAACTTGACTGCCTAGCCAGGGACAACATATATATTCTGTAGATATGCTATATAAATAAAGTACCGTACCTTTTTTCCCCCCTTGGCCTCCTCCCACCCCATCTCTGCGCCGCACCGCAATTGCTTGCATGTGCCATGTGCCTGACCGAGCCAAAAGCTAATAACACACACAAAGCTTCGTGAGCTTGGTACTATAAGCGCCCATCCGACACACACCCCTTCCTTCTCCTCTTTCCACAGTACAATCCATCGGATAAGGTACCGGTGCGTCAGAGGCCTTTTTTCTTTTTTCTTTCCCTGTCTTGTATAGTCTTGTCTTTATTCTTGTTGTCGTTCTATTCCCTCTTGTCCCCTTGCTTGTTCCATTGTATCCCCAGCCTCTGAGTGAATCTCCTTTTTTTTTTCCTTCCTTGGCAAGGGCACGAAGTATACATGTGGATAAAGTAGAGAGGCTCGTAAATTAGTGCCTCACACATGCACTAGTCAGCAAACAACGAGGAGGCGTCCCCCTGGGGTAGATCGCTAACTAGTGTGATAAAATATGGGGTGTGTGCCTGGTGTTATGGATGAGACGGGCGCAGCAAAACTTTGCTCAGGAGCAAGGTAGATAGATACTCCGTGGAGGGACAAAGGTACCGAAGTTTAAAGTGTCTGAGTATGGTATCGCATGTCATGTCACCACCCCAAAGAAAACACTGACAAAAAGGGAAAAAGAAAGAAGAAAAAAAGAAGAAAAAAAAGAAGAATAGATAAATCCGCCACCCACGTGCACAAGGCAACCTCCCTAACATAGACACCCGCCCCCGTCCCATCAGAGAACTAGACACCCGATGAATCTCGTGCTTGCTTTCTCCTGCCACCCTGGCCCCTCCCTCTTCTCCACAAGACCAAAAAGCCCAGATCAAAGAGCAGACAAAGGGGAGAAAGAAAGGAAAAAGAAAGGGCGGGTGGGTGGTTGACTTTTTGATGTTGATCATCCTGCTTCCGCAGAGCTATGCATCATCTCTTTTTCACATGTTGGTGCAGCGGCTTCCCCTGCTGCAACACCCAGTGCTTCTTGACACATGTCTATCGCGACCCCCGTCTGTCGCTTCAGCACAAGTCATCACCACACAACATCAGGAAAAGCTTACTCCCTTGAGATTCATTTCATGTCACAACAGAGAAGCCACGTTTCTCGGAATGCCTTTCATTCGTAATTTTAGACTGTTTTTTGGTTGCTATGAATGTTTTACCAGTCTTTTTGTGCTCTTTTTGCTTCGTTTTCCCTTCCCCCCTGTTTTCAACCTCTGCTTTCCATCCCCCATCCATTTTGCATCAGAAACAACAACCAGCTTTTCGTCTTCCATTCGTAGAGAATCATCATCAAACCGCTTTCCCTTTGCTTCCATTCTTCCACTGATGAACCCTTAGATTACAATCCTGAAACCAAACCCTCACTTTTGCTTGCTTCACATATCGTGGTATCATTGAAGAATGAAGAGAACAGGAAAAAAAAAGAAACAAACCGAGAGACACCCGCTCCAATGAGAGGAAAAAACCACATAACTCACATCCCTCAAGAGTTGGAAAGGGCGTGATGCAATCGCCATCGTAAAACATCGGTCACAATCATGCTAGTCCCATATTTCCAGAACCACTGACCATGACTGAGACCATCCGACCAGGTACCCGAAAATGCCGCCGTGTTTTGTATTAAGTGTCCCAGTCGGATTGATGCAATGCAGTACGAAAAGTCCAAAACAAAATCGAACGCCGACCGGCCATGCATGTTCGTCGTCAAAAGTGAAGAAATCCCCCATGCAATGCTCGAATGAAGTATACACGGCAGTTGTGCTGCCTTTCCATGCATGTCCGTTGCCTCCTTGGGTATCTTGTAAATGAAGACGAGAAGAGTTATATGCGAATGCGAGGTTTGGGGAAGTCGAGGATACTGTTAGAAGGGCTGTTGCCTACCAGCCTTGGGCGTGATAGCCAGTAAAAGTATCTTTGTTGAAATATTGATCCCAACTGCTGGCGTTGGCGTCATTGTTCTCCCGATTCATGTATGGCTTCTCGGGATACTGCTTTAGGTTTGCGACATCGTGCGACGTGTGGCGGCGCTTGAGCACCGCATTGGCGGTTGACGTCTTCTGAGATCGCTCCCACAGAAGTTGCCTACGGAGGGACTCGGTCAACTCTGTGGCCAGCATGTTGCGGCGGGTGGTTCTCGGGGACAGCGCCGCCTGTGGGTGCACTCCAGTTGCGGCAACATTGATTGGCTGCGCTGCTGTACGGGGACCGCCCTCGTGAATTGACCGCATGGGAGCAGGACGGTTGCCTCTCTTCATCATGAGGGGTGCTTCGTCTGAGTCGTTGGGTGAGGCTACCAAAGAAGGGCCATTGAGTGCGGCGCGGGCGCGAGGGATGGCAGAGGTGGACTGGGATGCATTGTTTGCTAACCTCTGGGTGCGCTTCGTTTGCTCGACCATGAGTGTAAGTAGGGATCGACGGGAGGTGAGGTTCACTTTCGAGTCGACTCGTTGGAAGTTAAACTTCTCCTCGACGCTAGACTTGCCGCTCTCCTCCACCGAATCCTCCCACTCGGACGAGTCATCATCATCGTCGATCGCGCTCTCGTCAACGTAGTCTGTGTCCGATTGTTCGCCATCACTGATGGCCGATGCCTGGTAAGTCTGTGTGACGACATGGTTGCTGAAGGATGCTGTCTTCTTGGGCACGTTGAGAAGCGAGGCTTGTCTTGCTGGGTGGAGGGCACTCTTGAGCGGCGAGCTTTCGCACTCGGACGACCCTCGCCCAATTTGAAATACAGCTTTCTTGGGCTGGGGGACTGGCTGCCTCCGCGTATCAAGACTGCGATCGCTGTAGGAATCCTCGGCGGATCCAGACGAGCCGCCAACCTCAAACTTGGCTTGTTGCTTCTTTAGCTGTACAAGTTTCGGGGCGGGTGAATCATTAGGCTCAGGAATGACATTCGGAACAGACGGCTGGGACGCCGGCGAGGTAATTCGGCAAGCTGGGCGAGTAGGCGAGAAGCCGAGGGTAATAATAGTTCCCTGAGAAGGCGACTCTGCGGCGGGCGCAGTAAGCGAAGACTCCATGGAAGGGGTCTCGGGAGAGTCACACGGCGACTCGGTGGTGGTCGACCCTGATCGTTCGGTTTCGGGCGACTGCGCGGGCTTTTCTCGAGTGGGTGGGGAGAGCGATATGCTGCGAAGTGGGGCGTTGAGTGGTTCCTTGGCTTCAATTATGGAGACGACCATCTTCTCCAAATCGTCCGAGGTGATGTGCCGCTCACGACCGCGGCTGCGACTGCTAGCACACGAATCTTGTCTTCGTATGCGTGGGCGGATGATGTCGACTGGAGCAGACTCTGATGTGAAATCAACCGCCTCCTCGTCTGGGACTGAGTCGACGCTTCCCGACAATTGGGGAAGGTCTTCGGCCGACGAGTCCCGGTTCTGCTGGATATCTTGCGGTTGGCTGGTAGCCGCAGATTCGATCAGTGCCTCACCGCTGTCACAGCAAAACGTCTCGCGGTTCCAAAGTCGCCAACTAAGGTTTTCTAGTCGTCTACCTTGTGCGACTGAGTCACGACACCTGGCAAAGACTTTCTTTCCTGTTAGTGGACCTCGCTACAAGTGGGTAGCGGGCGGCATCGAGAAAACAAACTCACCTGTCCACATGCTGAAGAGGTTCTCAGGGTTTGTTGTGTCAACCTTGTGGATGACATTGGCATCCACCTGTAAGACGGGTGCGTCAAAAGAACAAGGCATGCTGGTTTAAAGGCTGCTCGAGGTGTCGAGCGGAGAGAGGGTTGTAGTCAGGGCGAATATCTTTGTGGACTTCGCGACACGATCGCGAATGTCGGGCTCGCGTGGAATGCGCTCGTCTTTGACACTTGATCAAGATGTGCGATCCTGAGCGTTGGAAGGATCAGCTCTGCACCGAGGGCGCACTGGGAATCGGTCGGGCCGGCTCAACGCGAACTCGAGTTTTGGGGAATTCGGGTGTGCAAATTGAAGTGGCAGTTCCTCGAATGGATGTGGCCGTTGGGTTCAACTCGTAACTCGGTGTGATTTCCGTTGCAAGTGCTGTGAAGTGGGTCGACTCTTCGCGCACCGGGCAGCTAGTGTGTTGAGGCGGGTGGGGAGTGCGACCAAGGGTTCGAGTATGTCGTTGATCTTCTGTAGGATGCTATTCACCAGCGTGCAGGTGAAGTCTCGCGACACTATATGTTGGTGAGGATCGTTTGTTGTGCGGATGCAGGACGAAGAAAGGGAAGGGGAGTGGTGGTGGGGAGCGGATCTGGTGTGTAATTGTAGCCCGGCTGTGTGTGCGTTGGGTGCTTTGGCGGAGGTGCGTGGGATGGCCCCAGGCGCAGGTTGGTGAGCAAATCCAATTACAAGAGGTACCGGGGTACTCGCGCTATGGGTCGTCGGTAGAGGTACATACTGAGAAGTTCCCGGCGTACCAGAAAAGTCAGACAGGGGGCGGTCGTAATGGAGGGTGGTGGCGGAGAGTACTGGATGAACCTGGGAAGACAGGGGTAGCAAAGCGTGCAAAAAGTACCGTGTCGCTGCAGCATCCCCCGTCGTGACTGAGTGCGGTGAAAAGGTATACAGTACATACACATTGGATTTATCGCATCCAAGTAGCGATGAAAACATCAACATTTCGCCCACCATTATGAGGAAGATATCGGGAACGTGGCCGTGAGCTCGGGATCTTGAAGCTGGAGCGGTTCGTTTGACAGGATAAGGTACTTCCTAAACCGGCGTAGCGGAAAAATTTCACTCTATTCCTTTTTGAGTAGGCACATTATGTGGGGCTCGGGAGCACTTTCGGCCCCATGAATCATGCGAGCGTTGCAAACGGCTGCGCGCTGGGAGGAAAGAAATTTCCCAGAAAGTTTAGCTAATGCCCGGCAGGGAATAGAGGCGACGTTGGTTCGTCGCCAAGTCCCAAAAGGGGTATCATCGTCTCGAATTGGGCTGGAACAGTCGCTGCTGTGCTGGGCCGCCCGGGGAAATCTCCCGGAGGACGGTCTTACACCGTTTTGCTGTTCCTTGTCCCTCCCATCGTTCGAAACGGGGTTCTACCCTCAGCGCCTCCCCGAAACGGCGCTCCTTCCGAGCGGGACGCCAAACCATAGGTCAGGTCAGGAGGAAGACTTGCCGCTTCCCCTTCAAGTCAGGTGTACCAATTTTCCCCAGCTGGGAGCCAGCCCAGGGGCCCCAGGCCCTGGCTTCCCCGCAAATCGCCACGCTGACTTCCTGTGTTTCTAAAGGTACCTGGCAAAACTGGCTCTGGAGCCCTCATCTCCCAACGGATCGCTGGTCCGCTTGCCTTTCGGCGCCACGGCCCTCGACGTCCAGTGGCAGGCCAGGCTCTCATCACGGGTTCACCTTCATAAAAAACCACGCACGGGGGCTATAGGGTCCAGCTCCTTCACAGCCAAGCGGGCAAACCAAAGGCCGGCAATAGCGACTACGAGTTGTTCCTTCATCCGCCCCGTCATCTTCGTTGCCAATTGGCGGTCACGGCAAGTCAAAAAGAGAGATGCTGGGAATGCTCAGTCGACAGCGACCGAGGGCCTCAATTCGCCCGTCACAAAGAGATGTGGTCGAATCGGCGGCAGCTCATCGCACTGTGCTGACACAGCTGGCGATTGTGCCGCCTGACTGGCCGAATATCCCAGCGACACCACTGGCTGGAAACAGAGAGCTCGCCTCGGCAGGGAGGCGAGAGCTCCTCCGTTTGTGACAGCTGACCTCGTGATCGACCTGTCACTGGGCGGCTGGTTCCGTTTGCCGCGGCCACCCCACTAATCCCTCAAGAGGGCCCGTGATATCACATTGTCTCCTGCTTCTGTCTGCTCCGTGCCAGGCATACCAGGCAGAAACAATGACTGGACAGCACTAACCGCACAAATTGGGGCGCCTTCACGGCCACATCACGATTCTGGACCTCCAGCGCGGCATCGCAACGGTGGGGACCGGCAGTTGGTGCGTTGGGTTGGCCACGTCTCACATCTGGGCAGATGACCTGTGACTTGTCTGCTCAGCCTCTCAGCCTTGGGCGTCGCAGTCCAGACGTCTTTGGCGCCACAATCTGGTTTCCGGTTTCGGTTGACTGCGAGGGAGAAATGCTGTTTTCCAGCTTTCTCACATGAGCGCCCAGCTAATCGCTCACGTTATTAGGAAGTCGTGGAATTGCTTTCTCTGCGCAATCAACAACATCCCACGCCGAGAAGCTCCAGTGACCCTGCTGCTCTCACTTTCTCCCGTCTTTTCACCTTCCCCGAACGGCCTTAGGAAGGGGGCTGACGGTCGGCGGGGGGCGAGCGCTTCACACGCGGACTGCTTGTCGCCAATTTCTCGCGGTGGTCCCATGCTAGACCGGAGACCAGGGCTTCTTCCCCCGCCGCGCCAAAAGCAATACGTGGTGCGACAATGACACCATCGTGTAGTGTGCACTGCGAGGGGGTCAGCCTCGGGGTCATCAAACACCATGCATCCGTCGCTGTGGTTTCAATGCACGGGGTGCGTGGCAGCCGTGGCCTCGGGTCGTCCAGGCGAGATTGGGTCTCTTAGCCTGTAAACCTTGTGGACAATCTCGCCATCTCTTCCAGGTTCTGCGAGAGGCGCGGAAGAAAAGTGGCGAGCTCGTATGCCTCGGAACCTGGACGAAGACATCGCCATTTATTGGGGTGACCGGTACGGCGTGTGATAGTCGCAGGCGGACATGACTCGGGAGACGGCAGTCAATTTTCAATTCCACATTCCCCGGTTTCTTCTTTTTTTTTTGCGAGCAATTCCCTTTGACCTCTCTTTCGCTTCGCATGCGAAGGAGTTCTTGGGTCATTCTTGTGAATATTCCTTGTTGGCATTTCCTGTTCTAGTGTATCCAGGTTATGCTCCGGATCCTTTCACCCTAGTTTCCCCGACCCCGGATTGCACCCACGACTCCGCCTGACCACCACTCACGCAAACGCAGGGAGAGGGGCAGCCTCGCAGCGATAACTTAGTGAAATTCAGCTTTTGGGGAATGCGTGCATCCTGGGTTGGCCGATTGGACTCCTCCCAGAGCACCGGGACGCTAGCAGAGCCGAATTGGGCTGACCCCTTCACTTTTCGACGGGTACGTACCTGACACAGTCACACCAATGAGCACGAGGTTACACGAGTGACCGAAAAACCGATCGTACTCCATCTTCCAGCTCAGCTTGGCTAGTGCAGGGAGGGTATTCTGTCATTGATCGTTTTCCCCCCTCGAATGCGCAGGCAGGGATGGCTGAGCAAAACTTTTTTTTTTAGTCAATACACCCCTTTTTATGTTTGCTTTTTCAAGGGAAAAGGGAAATCAGTCGAAACCCAATTGCCTCGCTCTAACCCGCTCCTGTATCACTTCGCAATGGTCCGATAAAAGCTCGTTGTTCGGGCAAGTGCGGGAGCACGGCGCGTGCCAGTACGCGGGCAAGGAAAGAAAAAGCGCAGATGCTTTCCATTCTGATCACCTGCACGCTGAGGACGCTCCCGGCCGGTGTTCGGCTGGGGCAGAGGTCGTGGCCGGACGCGCCAACCAATCATGCCGCATCCCCACGTACACATGCCCCCAGTCCCCCACGTCCTCAACCCCTGTCTGTCGGGAACCCTTGTAACCACACCTCTGCGGTTACCACTTCTTGGGGAGGGAAAATCCCAATGATGGAGGGCTGAGTGATTTGAAACCACCACCGCGGAGACAATTGGAAGGTTCCCCTTCTCAGATTGATAACGCCCTTGCCGTAAGAGGCAAAGAATACAGACCCTGAATCTGTTTTGAGCTCAGAACCACGAAGTACGTGGGGGTTCGATAGGATATCACATCAAACAATCCTCTCACCGAAACCGAAAAGAAGGAGGCGGAAGTCCTACAACAGAAGAGGCAGGGCCTGAAATCCCTTGACGGCGCTGCCCTCCCACCCCGGCGTTGAGCTGATGGAAGATGGGAGAAACCTATGTGGCGCGCCGGCTTTTAATTACATCGAACTTCCATTCGCGTATTGCAAAACACCGCGAAAAAAGCATGATATTTGTTGAGGACCGTGATGGCCACAACGCTCGGTCCCTGCTTTTGCCTCTAGACTCGCATTTGCCCCTCCTTTTCGTTCTCCTGAATACCCGGTAGTGTCCGTAGACACCAGGCATCACAAGGCAGAGCTGAATGTCGATCATTTTTTAACGCGCTGCGCGCTAGATAACTTTATCGACGGACACGGCGCTGTTCATTGGGCTTGGATGCAAAAAAGCCAAAAAA
>Ga0247765_1000403_pt1 | contig 34396 bp, 29 predicted proteins | sample UWRJL106311C6_FD_179949 | JGI IMG/M metagenome (GOLD analysis project Ga0247765, IMG submission 179949) | Plant litter microbial communities from Arlington Agricultural Research Station in Wisconsin, United States - UWRJ-L106-311C-6 | ecosystem: Environmental > Terrestrial > Plant litter >...
AAAACCAAAAAAAACAGGAAGGGGGGGGGAAGGGTGGAATTTTCGGTGTGCCGAACGTGGAATTAAGCTTCACGCTGGCAGGGCGCTAACATCAACTTGGACTGGTTTCAACTGTTGGTCCGTTGGTCCGTTGGTCGCCCAGGCGGGAATTGGAGCATGGGGGCATGGCCTGATCCAGTTCTAGTTAGTTAACTTGGCGGCAGAGCACAAACAAACTTCTTGACATGTGGGCGGGTGACTGGGTGACTGGGTAACTGGGTAACTGGGCGAGCGGCACGGTGCACTGGTAGTCTGCGAAGGAGTCGGGCAAGGAGGAACGAGGAAGAGGAAGAGCGGGGTCCAAAAAGCGTCTGTGTTGAGATATGTGTTGCAGCATGGCATTGTCTTTTTATTTATTTATTTTTTCCCTACACTAGCTCTCTGTATTTGTACCTAGATGAACATTTAAAACTAGCGAGGTAAAAGTGAGATGTGGTGAAGCGAAGTGAAGTGAAGTGAAGTGCGTGGGGTCAAAATCACAATACGAAACGATGCGATGTGAACATCGCTTATGGATTGGAGCCCCCTTTTTCTCCATTTCTTTCTTGGAAGTATTATGCTAGGTATGCTACCTACCTAACCTATGCAATCACTATTGAGTGGATATCCTCCTGTCTGTCTTCCATGGGATGGAAGCTCCATGTGTTACGTCAATGCAGGCTTGACAGGACAAAAGGCAGGTAGGTAGGTTACTGCAATGTCAATGATTGGATGGGTGGATGGATGGATGGATAGATGGATGGGTTTGACAGGTGAGTGAGTGAATGCAATGCAATGCGATGCAATGCGATGGAACGAATCGATTGTGAGCGAGTGAGTGAGTGAGTGAACCTCCATGTCTGAACAAACCCAGTCCCTTTCTGCCTGCCCTACCCTACCCTACCATGCTTGCCTGCCTTCCATGTCTACAAGCTTTGCTTGTCCGCCTGCCTGTTTTGGCCAACATCCATTTTTGATGCGGCCCGACTGGCGGCGTTCTGGTTTGACGCATGAAGAGAGAGAGAAAGTCTGGTCCCATGGACGGACGAGGTATCTTTTAACGGCGATGCCTCGGCCTGACTTTTTTTTTTTTGGGTACCCAACCTAACCTAGCCTACCTCCTACCCAGCCCGGGGATGACCCGACCCGATCAACCCTAGGTACTTGCGTGCGTGCTTTGGTTGGAGTAGGTAGGTACCTAGGTATTTCATGCGCATCGGTGTGGGGGGGTTGTTTTAGGTTTCATTCTATACTTTGCTGACAGGACAGGGCTTGTTCATCCCCCGGACTTTGGTGACGATGAAGAGGGTCAGAGAGCCCAAGGTAACCTGGTGGGTCACAGACCTCATAATTCTAGCTGGAACACACGCAGTTTCGCTGGCCAAGGATTTGGGTAAAAAGAAAAAGAAAAATACTTGTGCGACTATTCTAGGTGGTAAAAGGAGAACCAGGTTTGCTTCTTGCTTCTTATTTTTTCCTCTCTTGGGCCCTTTTTTGGTGCTCTTACCGTCGTGTCGTGTCGGCGGTCCTTTGGTTCAGGCATGCTTGCCGTCTGTTTTATTCCTTTCCTTACTGCCTTCCAAATCGGTCGGTGATCTAGAATATCTGATTGGCGATGATGGTAATGGGCGTTCATTAACTCACCTACCTACCTACCTACCTACCTACCTACCTGACCAGAGAAAGGCAGAACGCTCGCGCCGCTTGGAGAAAAAGCCTTGGCCAGCGGATGTCGGCACGTTTTGGGTGTGGGTGGGTGGATGAGCCTCCAAATACCGATGCCGACGGAAACTTCCTGTGCTTATTAGGTGGGAAGCAGGCCAATCCTTCCCTTGGTGGAAAACACAAAAAATAAACTCCATGCTGTCACGATGCCTTACCACCCGCGTGCAGTTCCTCCTTGCGATCATATTCCTACACCAGATTGTACTGCACTAGCGTGGGTTATTATATGTAAACGGCCAAGTCACGCTGGTAATTTTTCTGTCTCCAAGTCCGAGCGAAACGGCACCAGGTTTGACACTTCTTTTCTCAATGCAAGCAATGCCGAAGCCAAATAACCCGTTCGTCTCTCTCTCGCCTGTCCCCGTACCGCACCAGACGGCTTCCCTCGGAGCAACCTGAGCCGCAACGGCCACTGTAAATCTGCGTGGCTTACTTGGCAGAGAGTGAGAAAGAGAGAGAAAGATGGGGGTGGGGGGGGGAAGGGTCATCTACCTTAGCACGTACAAATCCCCGCATTTGGTCGGAGAATAAAAACTTGCCGCTGCGGCACAAGGTGGAAGATGAATCCAAACGGCGCTCCTTGCGCTGTTGGGTTTCGCGAGATGGCAGGTAAAGGTCAGGTCAGGTCAGGTCAGTCCGTTGTCACTGACTAGCAGCGCCGCAACAACGCCGCGACAAGCCGCACTGGCTGGTTGCATTCTGCATTCTGCATCCAATCTGCATCTGCAGTTCCATGTGATGTTCTTGTATTTCTCTCCTTCCCGAACAGGCGTATTGGTGAAGACAAAACCTGCAAGGATGGAGTGTAGTGGCACCAGGGTTTTTATTATCATCGTCGTTATTCTCCTTGGTCAAGGTCCGAAAAAAGAGGTAGGGAACATACCATAGAACAGCGCGGCCAGCGGCGTAAGGTGGTATCAGGCGAATTTGAGGTTGAAGTAAACGACGTCCCATTGGTGGAGAATAAACAAAGGGGGGGAGGGGGTTAAGGCAACGGACAAGAAAAGGACCCGCGGGGGGGACAGCATGCCCAGCCTGTATATTGTTGGTATCACAGGATGGGGGATACTGCTGCACTTGAGCGTCTGTGAGATCGTTCACATCAAAATGCCTTGTCGCCGCCGCCGCCCATGAGATAATTACGGTGAAAATTCGAGGGAAGAGGAGGAAGAGATTGTGAGCATCCACCTGCTTGAGCTGCCGCCTGTGTATTCTCTGGGTCTTTGTCCGCCTAGCATCAACGTCAGCAAAAGCGTGCACAACATGCCGCCCCGTTTGGCATATACCACCATGTATGCCTGACCCCCCTGCAACCTGCAACTGCAACCGCAACAGGGAGCAGGGGGCGGTCCTTTCTCGGGGAAGCTTTCCTGCCTCACGAACTACAGCACAATAATGTACCTTGGAGAAAGACAGACAGACCTAGAACTAGAACCAGACCCAGGATCTGGCCTCATGGTCTCACAATCTTGGTGACCAGAGACAAGGTAGGTAGGTCGATAGGGAACAGCAGGGTCCTAGCTTGCCCGCATATATTGCTGTGTCGCCCTCCCACCTGCGATCTCTTGCTCATCTCCCACCATTCCTCTCCCAAACATCCTCTCCCAAACATCCACAACAAGCAGCGCGCCGCATCGCTCCGCATCCGAATCGCACAGCCGTGCTGCCATCGCCATGTATCAGGCGAGCAATGTTTACTTCATCTGCTCATTCGCCGCCATCGGTTCGATGTCCCCCTTCCCCAGGCATGCAAACCCAGCCACCTAACACTCCCAATCCTCGCAGGCGGGGCCCTTTTTGGCTTTGATATATCCTCAATGAGCGGCGTCATAGGGACGCAGGCATACAAGCGATACTTTGGGTTTCCGGTGTCGTACACGCAGGGGGCCATCGTGGCGGCCATGCCAGCGGGCAGTCTCGTCGGATCGCTGACCTCGTCGTTCCTCGCGGACCGTTACTCGCGTAAGGTGGCACTGCAGATCTCGTGTGTCATCTGGATCATCGGGTCCATCCTCATGTGTGCGGCGCAGAATGTGGGCATGCTCTGTCTGGGGCGTGTCATCTGCGGTCTCTGTGTCGGTATTGCTTCGTCCATCGTGCCCGTCTACCAGTCCGAGATTGCGCCCAAGGAGATCCGCGGTCGCGTCGTGTCGCTGCAGCAATGGGCCATTACCTGGGGTATTCTGATCCAGTACTTCATCCAGTTCGGTGCGGCCGAAGGCACAGGCGGCGGACCTTCGGACCCAAACCAGCCCACGGCGGCCTTCCGCATCCCCTGGGGCGTGCAGATGGTGCCCGCGTTTATTCTGCTCATTGGCCTGTTCTTCATGCCTTACAGCCCGCGGTGGCTGGCGTCCAAAGACCGGTGGGAGGAAGCCATTCAAGTCCTTGCGGCCATCCACGGCAACGGCGATATCAACCACCCCAAGGTGCTTGCCCAGTACCAAGAAATCGAAGAGGCCCTCCGCTTCGAGCGTGAGCAGGCCACGTCGTCCTTCAAAGCGCTGATCGAGCCGCGCATGTTCAAGCGCGTGCTTCTCGGCATGAGCATCCAGATGTGGTCGCAGCTGTGCGGAATGAACGTCATGATGTACTTTATATACTTCATCATGAGCTCGGCCCAGATCGCTTCCCCACTGGCGACAGCTTCCATCCAGTACGTCATCAACGTGGCTCTCACCCTCCCTGCCATCCTCTTCCTCGACAAGTTTGGCCGCCGACCCGCCCTCCTCCTCGGTTCCTTCGGTATGATGACCTGGTTGTTCGTCTCGGGCGCCGTCCAGCAGTATTTTGGCCAAGCCAACACCGACGAGACGCGCAACGCCGATAATAGCGACGTTACCTGGATCGTGTTCAACAATAAGCCCGCCTCGTCTGCCATCGTTGCCTGCAGCTACCTCTTTGTGGCCACCTTTGCCACTACCTGGGGCCCCGTCAGCTGGACCTACCCGGCCGAGATCTACCCGTCCAAGATTCGTGCCAAGGCCGTGTCCCTGTCGACGGCGTCAAACTGGTTCTGGAACATGGTGCTCGCTTTTGGTGTGCCGCCGTTGCTGTGGAACATCTCCTACAAGATGTACTACATCTTTGGTGCCTTCAACGCCGCTGCCCTGATCCACATGGCCCTGCTGGCCCCCGAGACTAAGGGCTACACGCTCGAGGAGATGGACGAGGTCTTTGACTCGGGCCTACCGGCATGGAAGAAGCCCAAGAAGACGAGCCGACTCGAGGAGTTGGCCAGAGAGATCGAGGCCGGCAATGTCAAGGTGTCGGTGCCACTTGGCAGTGGCGCCGCTCCAGGTGCTGCTGCTGGCGCTACTGCTGCCGCTGATACCGTTGAGAAGACGGGTGACGCGGAGGCCCCGAAGACCACTGCTTAAGCCTGTGCGAGCCAATCCAAGTTGCGTGTCCTGTAGACGCTCGTTAATATGATATCCAACAAATGCAAGTGTCGGTAAGCAAGAAGGAAAGTGTTCTTACCTCGGAGAAATTTATCCGCATGATACCTGTTTCGCTCGAGCCGTTCCACTAGGTAGGTAGGTAGGTAGTTCAGGGGGAAGGGAAATACGCCGATAATGGTACATGATGTATCTAGAATAATAATACCAACGCTCGCTTTTGTCTAATGTGCCCATTCCCGTCTATCAAATATTCAAGGTGCTGAGTCTGAGATCTCTACTGCTAGCTCCTACCCAAACCTCGTAGGTTCCTCTTCTCAGCTGCCACTGCTGAGAAACCACATCCCACACGCTCATGTCTCTCCGCGTGAGCTCAAACACCGCTTGTCTCGTTTCCCCTGGCGCAAGCGGTCCGACCCGATCGAAACCCCGTAGCTGTCTGATGGGTGTATCCCTGACACTCTCGCCCTGTGGAATGCCCAGGTACAGTTGAGCAATCTCCGTTCCATCTCGATCCCCCGTGTTCGCCACGGTGCATCGGACTACGACAATCGTTTCCCAGAGTTGCGGGTGTCCACCCTGGACAATAGTCACATTGGGATCGGGAAACTCAGCCGGATCCTCGACCAATAAGTGGGCAGAGAGCCCATGGTACGAAAACGTTGTGTACGACAGGCCAAACCCGAACTCAAAGCGCGGCTCAATCCCAATATTGTCGAAAGCACGATAGTCGATGTAAAGTCCTTCAGTAAAGTTACTCTCCGCAAAGTAGTCTGTTGAGACAGATGAGTTCAACAGTGCACCATAGTCACTTTCCTTCTTGGCAACAGTGTACGGGAGGCGTCCACTGGGGTTGACATCGCCGTAAAGCACCGATACAAGACTGTGGCCGCTTTCCTGTCCTGGGAGTCCGGCGAACAGAACCGCTGTGACATTAGGATGCTCGATCCAGGCGTCCACGGTGCGAATTCCTGTGTTCGAATGGTGAGTACGCCACCAATACGGGCTGAAAATGGCATGCTTACCTGCAGAGTGAACCACGACAATGGTATTTGAGCACATTGCTGCCACATTAAGGACCAACCGGTCACTAGATTCATCCGTCAGGCTTGTCCGGTCAAAGCTCTCGCCCCCGTATGCATTGATAAACACCAAGCAGGCATTAGCGTTGACGTAACGTGTGTCAGGATTCTCAGAGTAGAAATCCCACCGCAAAATGCCTCTATCCTTTGCAATCCGCTCTTGAAGTGCTTGGAATGGCGACACAACGTATGGCGGTGCTGTACTGCCAGAGCCTCCGCCTGTGATCAATGTTCCATTGAGCGTGTTCCAGCCCCAGTTCACTTCGTACCCTCCTCCATACCGGTCTGGGTTCGTCCACGGTACCGGTTTGACCGTGGCATCATAGCCGTAAATACATAGAAACCGGGGTTTCTTGAATGGCAGTGTCTTGTCGACATTCTTGACAAGAACGGTGCCAGCCGCACCGATGTCCTCGATGAGCTTGGCGTGATCATCTCGGACGTCGACTGGAAAGTGCTGTTCCTTGTTGGAGAAGATAGCGACTGGGGGATATACGTTCTCCTGGCGCAGGTAGTGCCACGGAGCAAGAATGCGAGTCGCCATATCGCTGATACGTTCTTGCGTCACAGAGCCGTTTCTCACTGCTTGGAAAAGGTTGTCTCCCCAGAAGCCGGCGTTGGGCATGACAAGATCTAAGCCAGCATTGGCCGATGCCACACCGGACATCTGTCCATCCCAGTCGCTGACGATGAAACCCTCAAAGCCTAGCTCGGTTTTGAGAACGCCATTTAGCAGTTTCGAGTTCTGGCAGGCATACGAATGGTTCGCTCGCTGGTAGCTGCACATGACGGCTCCAGCACCCTCGCGCAGCGCGTCCATGAAAGGGAAAACATACAGCTCGTGCAGTGTCCTGTCATCGACATTGGAGCTAATCGCATCGCCCATCGATGACCAGCGTCGACGGAACTCCTGTTCGTTTAGCAACCAGTGCTTGGGTGTAGCGATGACACCAGCGTCCTGAACTCCCCGGGTGATGGCACCCATGCCAGCGCCGGCGAGGTATGGGTCATTGCTCAAACCCTCCCAGTTACGCCCCCCGCGCGCAACACGGCCGAGTGGACCCGCGACGGGGCCGAGTGCAACGTTGATGCCTCTACCGTAGAATTCGTCACCGAGAGCCCGACCATACCGGTACATCAGGTCCCGGTCGAAGGTGGCAGCAAGATGGATGCCGGCAGGGAAGGCCGAGACAAACTCCTGGCCGCGGATACCATCGGGACCGTCGTAGAAGCAGAGGCTCGGTATGCCAAGACGGGGCACAGCGCCCGTGTTGCCCACACAAGGTCCAGGCCAGCCCCGGGTGAGATTGACAAGTTCGTCTGTGGTCATTTGGTCTACGAGAGCCCGGGCGTGGCCGTACGCGGCCGCCCACCGGTCGCTGGTGGTGCCATTAGAGATCGCTGCGTTTGGTTTTTGTCAGCGCGCTCTCTCGCCTCGAAATTGGGGGTTTCAGCTAAGAAATTGGGGATTCACGCGACGGATATACTGCCGGGCTACGGCCATAGTAAGGAACCTCAGAAGGTGCACTGCCATCCGAGGTGATGCCTAGCGGTATCTGGTCATTGCAGCCACCGACCGATACTGTTGCGAATACTGAGGCGACGAGATCCTTCAGAGTGAAGTTAAAGAGACCTCCTCGCCCCGTGGATTGGGGAAGGAGCGTGTGGGGTGAGGGAAGGAAAGAGCGGAGTTGGTCAACGAAGCCCATAATTGGTTGCAACGATGTTACACACCATCAACTGTTGTTTTCTGCGTGTTTGGTGGTCACTCTGATTTCTGTGTTGCTCTGCATCATCCAGCAAAGGCAACCGATGTCATCCAAAGGTGGCCGGACCCGGCTGTCTGGGAAGCTTTTCTTACCGCTCAGCGTTTGCAGGGGCTGTGATGCAAGGCGGTCGCGGGGACGCCGGAAGTGGGCCGCCGCTCAGCGAGTGACTTAGTGCAGGCGCAAGCTTCCAGTCAGAAGCCCATTTTCTGGAAAACGGATGAAGCCCCGCAACTGTCCCAAGGAAGTCCTATCTCCATATCTATGCTCACGGCCTGCCCAGACTCCCCAAGTACGCAGCAACTAGGCACGGACACAACTGCTGAAATTTTGCCAACCCATCAGGCACGATTGCCAGGATGCACATCCCTGAACAAGGACCATCGCAGGCTCCGTCCTGTCCGCCACAGGTTTTGATGTCAAGCTCATCCCGATAAAAAAAGAAAGTCATGGGGCAAACACCGAAAATCCGACAGCTCCATCCTTGCTAGACGCTACCGAGATTCTACCAAAGCGACTCATTTCGAGTGGCCCCTCGACTGTGGATTGTCGGAAACAGCCGTCATGGTCTTTGACGATGCAATCTGAAATTCTGAATGAAACGAAACCACGCGAGATATGGGGGCGGCATTTGGAGATGGGTCAGGGAAGTATCCTGGCAAACCTGGCCTGGTCTCGTTTCATTCACATTCCCAGCAATCGCTCTTGTCGCTGACAGTCTGGGATCGTGACCAGAAGTCAGTCCTCTTGGTTTGTCAAGAGTGTATCGATTTTCTTCACGACGGACGGATTGGTGGCTTGATTTCAGGAACCCATGGCGCTGAAGGATGCTGTTTATTTCCTGACGCGTCAACCGTGATGACAAACTCCAGATCACATTCGTCCACCGAACATCCCGTGTGTTGCGCACGAGCCTCCGCCGCCAACTTCATCCCACATCAGATTCTACCCCGCAAAACGCGTTGAGAACTCGAGTCAGCGCGTTGGTGGACAAAAAGATCACTCGATGCAACACTGAACTGGGCTGGATGGAATGTCGGCGGTACACACGTAATGCCACGCTTTTGGTTTTGTCTCGGCAACTGGGAGCTCTGCGCGCGCCATGTCTCAAAGTTTGGTTGCCTTACGAGCAAGCCACTGCATTGTTGCGCCTGAGAACTGGCACCTTGTCGCGACATGGTGTTGAGGCGGTAGCACGCGGCCGGCAGTGCGACTAACAACCAAAAACTCTGGCGGTCTGGTTCGCGTCCATGAATTTCGAGAACAAGAACGAGCGGCTAGGGCGGCGGTGATCACAGCAGATGGCATGCGTCAACTTCCAACTGACTACTGTTGCGAAATTACAGGGTCATGATGGAGAACCTTTCTTAGATGTAAGATTCCTCCCGCAACGCCTGCAGGTCACTACAAGGCCTCCACAGCTTACACTAGGCAAGGCTGACCGTTGTGAACCCAAACCGGTTTCTCGGGCGCCGGGATGGGCCTCTATGAGCGAACAGTTTCCGCCTCGGGACTCCGCGAGAGATCAACCAGCGCTTTCCTCGTCCCGTTTCTACCTCACAGAAATTTGCACAAGGACCGCAAACCACTCAACCAACACACAGTGGTTATCATGGTAGGATCGCGCGCGGACGACCGCACCGAATCTGTTGTCGATGCGAGCTAAGAGAACGAATGTAGTGTAAAAAACCGCGGTACCTGGCTTGTTGGTCTGCACACACCCGCCCATTGGCCCACTACCAAACGCTTGTCTTCCGCAGCCGCCGCCGACGGCCCGTCTCTTGGAAAGTCGACCCTGTGCAGAGCATGTCTTTCGGGGCCTTCTCTGGCCGATTGAGTACGATTTTTTATGAAACTTGCTTGTGGTCAACGGACATTCGGCGTATTTTAGTCATCCCTTGCAGTCGCAGCAATATTCGGCCGTGTACTTTCTTTTTGCACCTCCTATCCCCTTTTTCGCGGCCAGGAGAATTGGGTTCCTCCTGCGTTGTGTCTCACTCCACGGCTGCCGCAGCTGCACGCCTTCATATCAAACTGGCCATTTCATTGGCTTTCACAGGCGACGAAAACCTGGAAAACGGACAATGGCGTTCTCTTTTCTGTTTGACAAAAGGAATTGGTGGGGGGGGAGGGGCCTCGAGACGTCCAGGAAATTTCCAGGGGGTCTTGCCAGCTCGTGGCGTCGACCTGTATCCCTGCCAATCCCACCCCGATAGGGTTAAGCGTCAGGAACAGCCGTTCTATTGGATCGCGGAACCGAGGACCGACCCGTTCTGGCGGATGCACGAGAACTGAGGGGGTGTGGGCGAAGGAAAAAAAGAATGGAAGCATCGCAGATCGTCAGGGGTGGGGTCAGGTGAGAGGGTGGAAGTCTTCGTCGAAGCAGCAACGCATTGTGTCACCCCTGGGCTTGAGCTCTGATTGTTTCCACGAGCCTGGTCGGTTTCTGCCAGTTTTTGAACACCATCTTGGAGATCTTCATCCCGCGCCCACCTGCGTTTTTGCGGCGAGAATTCAAAGGAAACGTTTCGCTGACTGAGAACTTTATCCAGCCAGCGACCGTTGACGGCAATCCAGACAAAAGCTGACAGGAACAGTTGATTGGCCATGGGGACAGCAAATTGTCGAAAGTGATCGATTTTCCCCCAGACTTTTTTTAGGAGTCCAATAGCGCCCCCCTTGGCTGAAATCCAATCGGAGCAAAGTTCGAGACAGTCGTCGCTTTTCGGGAGCGGATCAGCGTTTTCTCCTGGCAGGAGGTTGCGGCTCTTCCGACGCATTGGCCCAGTGCGCCGACAAAAGGGGCCAGTCACGCTGTGTTTGCGACGGCAATCCGTTTGCTCAAGGCCATCCGCAATGCGGATTGGATGCAGTGCGTCGCAACGTTCGACCAAACAGAGACAACTGATGGTGTGGATGCACGCTACCCGCCTTTCACATCCATTTCAGCAAACGCGGACAGCAACTCCCGATCTGGTGATGTACGAAGTCTTTACAACAAGCATTGATAAGATTTTCTCGTACGACCAAAACTACAGTGAAAAAAAAAATACCTACATGGCACCGACATATCTTTAGTTAAATACGAACAGAGCCTGTTGCACGTCGCACGAAGAGCTGAGGCCTTCGGGCACATTGCGGGAGGAAGTGACGAACCTGTGGGGAGAGGCTTGCGCAACAGCGTCTTGGGCTCGAGCCACTGTTTCTGTGATCCACTTCTCGAGCGCACGCCCATCAGGAGCTCACCAGCAGTCTACCAGTGCATCATTCAATGTTAGGTTTGCGCCTTGTAGAAATACCGCATTTGCAAGGGAGAAAACACACAGTCTGGGCTGTAGTGTGGAGTGCATCATCCGAAGCCAACTATCAGCCTCGCTGCATAGATTGGTGAGCTATCTCAATGATGCGCCGAGAACCTATAAAGCATCTGTGCGGTGTTACAGGTCTCATCGGTGATGTGACTCAGCTCATGCTTTAGTGAACCGCCATCGGTGGATGCAACTGGACAGGTTCAGGGAGCTGCCACCAGAGTTCACGGTGCAGCAAAGTGCTTTTGGGCGCCGCGCGCCGAATTGGGCTCGGTCTCTTGAATACCCGGCTGTTCTTTTGCCTCTGACTGAGTCCAACGCTTGTATTCAGAGATCGGCGCTCCTCCCTTTGCAATCGCATCGGCACCTGTACGGGAATTTGTCCTCTGCAACGCACACATACGCGAGAGCGGCGCCGCAATATGTGCTGCAACCCAAAGCCAATTGCCGCCATCCATCTCGCAGATGCAGATGCAAGTGCCCACACTTTTTCGTGCTGTGCCTGAATCGCCATAGCGAGCAAAATCGAGCACTGAGCCGGCAGCGGTCTGCTGATGTGAAATTCCTCCGGATGACAGCCATATTAGAATCCCACCTCCCACCTAGTCAGAAGGGGTACGCGCCCTGAGCGTGGGCGACGGCAGCTCCAAAACAACAGTGCCTTCCACGTTTGATAGCCCATCACATCGTGGGGTTGTCCATCACCGTTGCACAGTAGTCACAGAGGAAACGGGTCACAGCAATTTGGGGCACAAAGTGCCTGAGATTTGAGGTCACCGCCCTCGAAATCTGGAGCAGATTTCTTTTTTTCGTCTCCTTGCTTCCCAGTTTGCGCCCACACCACCCTCTGCCAGATCTGGCTCACTGTTAATCGCTGGCCAATGACAGAGGGCTCGGCACCTCATTTCCTGTGTTCCCCAGAACGCACGGAGGAAATTCTGCTCGAAAACCACCCCCTGGCGTCGGGAAAGGACCGCCCCTGCAAAGACTTCGATGAGCGCGCCCCAGTCACGCCCTGTCCTAGCCAATGGTGGACACCAATTCCGGGCTGCCCCCCCATTCCCAGTCGCACCCCTTCCGCGGTTTGACCTCAGACCCTGGCCTATCCCCACTTTCCTTGTGAGCGTGCAATCTTCCTGGTCGTCCTTTCTGTCCCTGGCGCCCTGGTTGCGTTCTCTTCCCCAGAAACCAAAACTCTCTTTCGCTGCTATCGCCAGTTTCTCTTGTGTCTCCAGATCCCAACCGTGGGTTGAGGTGCAAACACCCTCTCCTTTTTGCTGCCGTCTCTGCCACCGCTCTCTCACTTCGCTTCGTACGCTCTTTTTCCATGCCCTCGGATCCTCCCGTTGTTTGTTTCGAGCATCCGCGCATCTCAACCGGGGAAGAAAAAAACCGCCGTTGACGCAAGACCGTCAAAAAAAACTCCTACTTCTACTTCGCGAACGCGCTCCTTTGTATCGCCAATTCGAACGACCCACCTCTGTTCTGAGCCCTTTTCCGGGTCATCTTTACACTTCGTACACAAGCCGGCGAAATCTGCTATTATCCGCTCCCCACGACATTCATCGGGTGCCTGCAGCATCGACGCTCTGCCGCTGTAAGTCCCGGCGTTGAGCACGCGCCACATCACCTGGGCTTAGATATCCTTCGTTCTCCCGACAGACCAGCTGCTCCGGCGCCGATTTGTTTCTCTTCTATTGCTCTGGCAACACGTTCATGGGTCAGTTGACGGGAAAAGTGGGTAACAGCTTCGAGAACTCCTCACTGCTGGCGCCCCAGCCTTTGGTACGTTTGAACTGTTCTTCTGGGATCTTCCCTTTTGTATGCTGTTGGAATAGTTGGGTTCCATGATCAGCGGGTCCCCTCAGCTCCATGGACTTGGGATGAACCTCTGCTGGTTTGTTGGGTTTCACTGCCCCGCGCAGCACGTGGAATGCAGCCTCGGTACACTTTTGATATACATAGCAGTTGCTAACGCAATACTGGAGCAGACTTGAACCTAAAATCTCTCTTGTTTATCTGGGCAGCCTTTTGGCTTATTCTCTCGTTCGTTTCCGAACACCGCGATTCAACACCGGCTCGTGGTTCCTTGTGGGCAGCCCATGGCCACGCGCCTCTTGTAGTGGGATCGCAATTACCGCAAGCATTGCCTCCTGTCCTCACCCCCCTCCTAAATCACGCCGACTAAGAATTGAGTCGCACCGCTGCCAAGATGAATCGCTTCAGGACGAAGAAGAGGGCGAAAGATGACTCTTCTGCCGGCCGCAGCAGCCACGAAGCCGAGCATTCCTCAGTTCCCTTCTTTCGGAGAGGCAAAAAGCAGCAAGCGGAAGAGGTGAAGAAGGAGATTGATCTCGCTACGGTACTCCCATCGAATGACGACTTTCGCACCAGTCTTCTCATGACAAATCTCTCTGCCCGTTTCTCGATGCTCCGAGAACAAGATGACCCAAACACCAAAATTGGAAAAGCATCCGATGACAGTGTGCTTTACCCTAAGAGGCAATCTCGGTTGGCTGACTTCGGTTTCGCGGGTACCGGCGTTGGCCTTGCGGACATTGCCGAGGTTGAGTCCATCAAGGCACCGAGGTTTGATCGCACCCAGTCCTATGCATCTGACGACGCCGATTCGACCCAAGGTGCAGCTGTCATGAATCGTGGCAAACCAATAGAAGGCAACAATTTGTTCGGTGGGAGACAAAAGATTTATAAGATTCCGGCCGGAAAGGGTGGCGGTGGAACTTTCGGACGTGCACTCTACGAGGATGACGTCGCCATGTCCGCTTTTCAGCGATGGAGGAAAACCGAACGAGAGCGGACATCGTTCGAGGGAGACGAAAACAGCGATACACCACTGGCAGAGGAGGACAATGATCCCTTGAGCTACAATCGGAAACGCGAGACGTCCTCCACTACGTCTTCGGCGTCTATCCTGGCTCGCAACTCTACCGCCGCCACCTCTATCACTTCCCAACAAACAGGCGCCAGGGACTGGCAATCCTCGTCCACGGCGCCAACGTCAGCAACCTCAACGCCAGCTCTGGACCGAAGTGTCACGCGGACAAGACGGCTGTACGAAGGCTTTTCACAGGATCAGTCCGAGCAGTCAACCCTCCCGAAGATCGAGACTTTCGCCCGCCAAAAGCCGTTTGGGTCGAGGACGCCAGATCTCGGGGCCAACTCCCCTTCTCCAACTGCCAACGGCTTTACCGATAAACTATTCGGCGAGAGAAGGTTGGCACTCGCCAAATCCAGCGCTCCGAATCTCAAGTCTGTCAGTCCCCCACTGTCTAGCTCTTCAACCAGTGCCGGGGACTCAGGCACGCCCTCTCAACTTGAAAGCAAACTCAACTTTGGAGGCGCTCCTCCCCTGAGCCCGCCAATCAGTGAAACTGGGGAACAGCCTCAGCCGCAATCGGTCTTGACGATTCAACCCGAAGACATGGGGAAGGCCACGGCGATGGGAGTGTTTCAGAAGCCCTTGCAGCCATACGACGAGACCAAGTACGCGCAGCGTCAAATCCAGCTTCAGCAGGGCCGCGAGACACCCACTGGAAGGTTTCGGGCAGAGTCCAACGCCTCTTTTGCCACTGGTCGGTCACGAGCGTCGTCTTCTGCCCAACAGCAATACATTGAGGTCAAGGCTGAGCCTGTCAAGAGCCAGCCAACAGTTGCCGAAGAAGCCGCGCCGTCGCTCCCCTCGGTCAGCTCAGAACCCTTGGTCTTGAGTGCTTCCTCCCTTCAAACAGCGCTGGCTGCTTCCGAGCTCAACCTTGAACGTCCCTCCGACAAGGATCATCCTGCGTTCAGACAGTCGGCCATGCCCACGCCTCTGTCTGTCCTGGTAAGCGTCAGTGCTGAGCCATCTATTCTATCGGACAAACCAAGCATTTCATTGGAAATTTCATCGGATAATACAGCCCAAGACCCGCAGTACGATTCCCCGACGTTGGGCCCAAACGCAGGTGGTCTCAGCGGTCTCAGCGGGATGGTACGACAACACTTGCGATCAGAAAGCAATGCGTCGTCTATCTATGGACCAACCCCGCCAACATCTGGCTTCGAGGCACAATTTCCCGTTAACAATGAAGCGAGCGCCGAGCCTCCGGTACCTAAATCGAATCCGTGGATGTCCCCAGGTCAAGAGTGGACTATGTCATTCTACGGGAACCAGGCCGAGCCTAAACCGAAGTTGGAGAAGCCAGACACCCCAATGAGTGCCAAGTCTGATGTACCCGTAGAGACGAAAGAGTCGGAGCGATCGAGCGCTGTGACCCAAGACGAGACGGATGAGTTCGCCTCACAGCTTGCTGATGCCCGTCAGCGCATCCGCGACAAACTCACCTCTTATGTGGAGTCGGACAGCAGCAGGGCCGGCTCTCCTCTCTCACATTCGGATTCCTCGAATAATCTCGCCGCCCAGGCTCCCTCCAACGGCCTAGGGATTGGTATTCTCAAACCCAAGTCCAGCCGAGGCTCTCTTATCGACAGATCACGCAGTCTTGTGAGCGGCCAGTCAAAGGCGAGTAAAATTCTTGGCCTTGGTGCCTCAACCATGAGCACTTCGCCCAGTCCATCAAAACAGATTTTTGATGAGAAGGAGGAGGCGCCGCTTGAATCCATGGCTGAGGAAGGCCCGAGGGAGAGCGAAACGTTCAGCAGCCGGACACCTTCTGCAGAGTCTGAACGTGAGGCTGAGTCAAGGACGAGTAAGGAAGCAGACGATGATGCCAATGCTCACCCCGGCTTGAGAGCATTCCGGCAAGCTAGACGGGAACTGCAGAGGCGGAAGGAACTCGAGGTACTGGCCAGGCATCAAATGACAAACACGTCCCAGCCGAGAGAACCGTCGATCGAGCAACCCCGAGTCAGGGATGAACGAGGTCCGAGACAACGCACACCCAGCAGAGAGCGGAGACCACCACCCGTCTCATATCGCCAGCGCGCTCCGAGCGAGGAGGGTCGCGGCACGAACCCCAACTCCCCAATAGCATCTAGCGAGCGGGAAAGGAGTGGTTCAGAGACCAGCACCGGCCGGGCTTCCTCGCGCAACAGGCCTCCAAGGCTAAGGGATAACTCTATTCCATACGATGACCAGTCAGCACACGGGGGCTCGTCTAGGCAACCGATGCTTCGCGCACCCGGCCTCCCTGGCACAGACATCAGACGCTCTCCTATTATGCCTCCTCAAGGCTATCCGGGTCGTGGAGGACTTTCGCCTGCGTCTTCACCGCACATGCTCCATGGATCAAGATCTACTGGCAACCTCGCTGTTCATGGTCGCCCTGGTTATGATGGCAATTCGGGTCTGCCCTCACCCATTTCACCGCTTGGCGGCTTGCCGCCTTCGCCCTACGCTGCCGGCCCCGGCGGGTCGCCCCTTGGCACGCCAACTGGATTCGGTCGACCCCGCCAAAATTCCGCCGCTCAGTCCCCTGCCTTTGGGCCTGTCAGCGGCCTGAATGGACTCTCAAAACGCATGGTGGACAAAAGGGACATCTCGGATCCAACCTTCGTCATGTCGACCAGCAGAGTACCCACAGTCAATCTGCCGCACACAATAACGGCGCCAGAGGTTGGCGGAAACCGCCAGCATGGCGGGTCACATTACCAACCAAATAATGTCGAGGGATCTCCCTCAGCTCCCCCTGTTCCACCCATTAACCCTCGTCGAAAGCGGGAAACATCGCGCGCTCGACCCTATGATGAGGCCGGGCTCAGCGCTCCCCGCCTTCCATTTGCAAGCCAAGGAAATGGTAGCACTTCAAGTCTCGATTACACCGACGACAACAGAAGTGCTTATACAAGTGAGGATGAGGATGGTGCCAAGTTCGACCAACGGCGGCGTATGCGCAACTTGAAGGCGAACTTCGAAGGCCCGAACACCGCCCCTCCTCGCGCTCCCGGCATGAGCAGGGACGTCAGTCCCCCTTTCGTGGCCAAGGGGCCCCCTGCAAGCCGAACGGTGGTGACATCAAACATGAAAGTCAACCCCAACATGAACCTGCCCGGAGGAATGTTCTAGACCTTTGGGCTGGCCATGATGGATAATTTATTCTTTTCTAATACCCAGGATGATCTTCCTTTCTCTTAGTTTGTTTTTGGGATCTCTTCCCGCCCGTTTACACACGGCTGAGCTTTGGGCCTTGGCGTACTTTGACGTCATTTGCATGAGGTGATGAAAGCGAGATACCTCTGTACACTAAACAATTTCTGCGTTCTTCTAAGGATGGGGTTTTCTTCAGTTGTTTCCTAAGCTACCCCCCTATTCTGTCGATGCTGGCAACAGACCAGGTTGGTGTCTTGACACTATTTCTTTTTGGCCATGGCTTGGACCTGGCATTGTTCGCAAAAGCTAGGAGTTTTCTGTGACAAGGGCGTGGCTTTGAGAGGGGGGCCTCAAGGCTTTAACTGGCAGCATGGTTCGAGGCTTGGTTGCCTGGATGAGAATGTACATATTGGGCCGTAGCGATTACCTAGTTCAGGTGTATAGAAGTCACCGTTCAACTATGTGCCTTTTCTCTTCTTTCATCGTGCCTTAGTTGTGGGGAGTCACAAGGGTAAGGAAGCCCCGAGGCCGAAGTTTTGCCAGGCTCGATGACACCCAGTCAGCGGCCGAAGGAAGGTGTATGCAGGCTCGCGGACCCCGCGTAACTACCCCGCATGCCCACGCCCATGTGCTGACGGATAAAGCGGAGAGGCAACATCAACATCAACAGAATATCTCTTCTCATATCACTATATGCTGAGGATCAATACTTTGATCCTCCTTGGCAAGTTTCTTACCTGGGCTCCTCTGATAGACGGCATAGTTTGTCTACCAGAACACCGGCAGACTGTCATCCCCAATCTCCAGCACCTTCACGCTCAACTTGCGCCTCACAATAAACCCCCGACAGCTGACAGAACAACCTACCTAACCAACAACAACAATAACAACAACACCATGGCCTTCATCCGCCCATTCCGCCCCTCCGACACCGAGGACGCAAAATACATTGTACCACCCCCCAACCCCTGTCTTTATTTTACCAACCAGTTGCTAACACGAGATGTGTTCTGGTTTGAACACAGTGCCGCGCTACTCTGCCACCGTCCTTGTCCTCCTCTCCGGAGGCCTACGCCATGGCCCCTTACCTGTGGACTCTCCCATTCACGCACCTCTTCCCCTCAAGCTGCTTCGTGCTGGACGACGGGAATGGCCGCACGGTCGGCTATGTGATTGGTGCGCCGGACGTGTTTGCGATGCAGCGGGCGTATCCGCGGTATGCAGAGGAGATTCTGCAGAGCGAGCAGGGGAAGAAGGATGTCCCTCCACCGAAACAGTTGGAGGTGTTGGAGGAGTGGAATGGGCCGGATGGTAAGGTCAATCCGGAGTGTCTTGCGCAAACGGCATACCGGATTGAGTGGCTGGTGTTGGACGGGGTGGAGGGAAAGAGAGAGTTGGTGGAGGCGTACAGGGCCATGTTGCATATTGATATATTGGAGGGGTGGCAGGGGCAGGGGTGGGGAAGGAAGATGATTGAGCGGTTTGTGGAGGAGGGGGTGAAGGGGGTAGTGCAGGGAAGTGGTGGGGAGTTGGACTTTGGGAAAGGGATTCAGTTGGGTGTGGCGGGGGAGAATACGAAGGTGGTGAAGTTTTACGAGAAGTTGGAGTTTAAGGTTTACCCTGGCGGGGAGAAGGAGGGGAATGTTTGGATGGTGAGGGATCTTTGAGATGGGCGATGAGCCAGGTTTATTCTATGGCACCTTGTAGCGCGATGAGTTTGCATTGGAGTATGCTTAAGATTCATGTCAGCCGTTGGGTTGCCTCCCAAAAGGCTTAGGGAATGGGATCCTCCAGCCCCTTGGCTGTAAGGTCCCAGTATGTTGGCTTGTACTCCTTTGTTTCTAGCTTCTTCATGTCCTCCTCTGCTATCTCAAAATCAAACACATCCGTATTCGACTTGATACGCGGCTTTTTGTTGCTCTTGGGAAGGGGCACGTAGCCCTTTTGCAGACTCCATCGAATTAGCATATGCGCTGGTGTCTTGCCATATTTCTCTGCCACCACCTTTAGTGTCTTATCCTTGAGCCGTGTCCCTCTTGCCAACGGACTATACGCCTCAACGACAACACCCCGCTTGGCACACCACTCGGCAATGTCATTTCGCATACACCACGGATGCACCTCCCACTGCCCAACCGATAAGATACCCCCCGCCCCATCTTTCCCACCGCGCTCGGCCTGAATCTCAGGAATATGTTCCTTCTCCAACTGCTCGAGGTGATGAATCCCATAATTGCTCACCCCAATACTGCGAATCTTTCCTTCCTCAACCGCTTCAACGAGAGCTTTCCATGCGCCTTTTCGTCCCGCCGAGCCTAAAGGCGAACATGGTCCATGCAGGAGCATCAGATCGATATATCCTAGCCCGGTATTTTCCAGGGATTTTACAATGGATTCTTTACAAGACTCGTAAGTGATTCCCGAGGGGGTACTGATTTTGGAAGTGAGGAATATGTCTTGGCGAGTTACCAGGCCGGCTTTCATAGCAGAGGTGATGGCGGCGCCGCAAGCTGCCTCGTTTTTGTAAACGGATGCAGTGTCGATCTGTATAAGTTGAGGTTTAATTTACCTGACTGTGTTTTTTTTGGGGGGTATTATCAGGGAGTGATGGTCGGGTCGGGTAGGGTATTATTACCAGGCGGTAACCGGCTTCGAGAGCGGGTTTACAGGCTTGTTCAGTTTGTGCGGGAGGTCTGACGAGCGAGCTGTTAGTTTGACGTTCAAAACGGATGGGGTGGAATGCAGATGAACTTGCATGTTCCAAACCTGTTTATTTTTCGGGGGGAGGGGCGTCATGTCGGTCAGTCTGGTCACAATCACTTTTTATTGTGAGCGTGTAGTTGAGAACACACTTACTCCGAATCCAAGCCTTGGCATTTCATAGCCACTGTTCAGTTTGACCTTGGATTGCAGCGTGAGGTCATCCTTGGAGATCTCGACGTGTTTTCGCTTGGGTGGCATTTTCGGGAGAGTTCAATGAGGTGCGCGAGGGGGAAAAAAGAAAATGAACCTTAGGTAGGTACCTAGGTAGGTAGTTACCTAGGCATCTCGGACCATCAAAAGGATGAGGCTAACTAGCTCATTTATATATATACCCGGTCGTTGTTGCTGGTGAATCCTTGCATGCCTACTTACCTATCTTACCTAGGCATTCGAGTTGGTCGCTAAAAAGAAAAGAGCCGGCATCCAAAGATGGTTAGCCTAAAATCAGGCTCGCTTCAACCTTCGACTCACCTTCGGCTCACCATTGCTTTACCTCCAGCTCAACAATATCATAAAATTATTAATTTTACGTGACGAGGGACAGGTTTTGGGCGCAGATTGGGGGGGGGGGGATTGGGGTTGGCCCATTCCGATCCCCCCCCCCCCCCCCCCCCCGGGAAAAAAAAAAGGGGGTTGGTTCCCTCCCCTACTTATTGCACGACCCGTTTCTTTTCCACAGGCGCCAGCCAGCTACCTACGTACCTAGATAAAGAGGGTAGTTCAAACCCGCTCTATCACTTAACTATGCTATGCTATGCTATGCTGTCAGTTGTCGCACTGCTGTGCTCACCGAGGTCAAAACCACAAAGGTGTAATAATTAGCAAAACACACACCTTAGACCATCGGGCTTGGCAGTTAACCCCGTGCAACAACAGCAACCCAGGACGGCCCCATCGGTTATCCCAATTCTGGGGCTGGGCTCACGTGTGGATAGACTAAATGTGAGCCCTATTCTCTGGGTCACTGGTAATGTACTGGTATGTTTCAGGCTGCTATGTCATGTAACTGGTATATATCATATACTTAGTATAATTCTATGTGCTTGGTATACTTGTATACCGTGTTAAATTTTATATGCCAGTTCATACTGTGTACCCATCATCCTCTTGGCTCCACTCCCTGTCCTCCGGGACGTCGGGAATTGCTCGGGCCTAGAGAAATCCCTCCCCCCCCCAAAAACTTTCAGCCTGCTTATTGTAGATCGCTATATGCCCCCCTCGACGTACACGACCTCTCCATTCTCATGGCGGAAGTGGAACAGGCCCAGTACGGTATCCCCACTGGAGAGTCCCTCCACTGCTCGTCGCTTCAGAAATCCCGTGCTATTATACCAGAAAAAAAAGAGGGTATGTTTCTGTTGCGGATAAGACGCATGGGAAGGAGGCTAGGGGGAGCAGGAGTTGTAATTCGGGATTTGGTGGCGGGTTGGAGAGGATTCTGCGGTATACCGTGTTGCGGTGATCATATAACTAGTCTTTCTCCTTTAGCTCGACAAGAGGTTTTGGGGGGGATATTAGTCTACAGCCCTAGGGCTTCTGAACTTGTTTGGATCAGTTTTCTTCTGGGCTGATGGATTTAGGGTGCCTGCCCGAGGAAAGGGATTGATCGAATGTGCGAGGGATGGGACTCGAAGAAAACAGTGCGTTCCAAAGGGGGGAAGTACAATCAGAAGACAAGAGTGGATGGGCACCAAAAGAATATATTCAACTCACTCGCACCATGTCGTGAAGGGTCAGTAGGTATCCGAAATCTCGGACCGACCCGAAACGTAGTATGTAAAAGGTGAGTATGATGTTGAAATGAAATGCGGCCTGAAGCGGGACCAGTTGGGCATTTGATTTGTTCCAAGATTAAACCTAACCTAATTCAAGATTTGGAACTGCAGCAACTATAGAAACCCAATCAGACGCCCAAAAGGGACAGAAGGGCCAAGGAACCCTGACTACCTAACCTACCCTCGGCCGAATGGCCGGGAGAAATAGCTACATCCAATCGACAAGCTCCCCAAGCAGACGAGGTCATTTTAAAAAGAGAGGGGTACCGAAACAAACACAACTGACCAAAGAAGGAAAACAGAATCGCGACAAATCACCGAGTCAGTACATTCGGGGGGGAAGGGGAAAAAAAAAAAAAGAAGTAAAGAAACAAAGAGAGACGGCAAAACGTAATCATCCCGAGCAAATGCCCGAGTAGCCACCCTAAAGTGCGCATCTCAGGCAGCTGTCTCGTTGTACTCGGCGGCCTTGGTTCTGTTGGCCTTCTGCCGGGCTATGGCCGCCTGACGGAGCTCGTTTCCGACCTTGTCAAAGTGGCTAGCTGTCTCGTTGCGTCGGCGACGGCCAGCCGTTTCCATGACGGGATTTTCGATCTAGGTGCGCAGATGATTCAGTGGAGCCATGTCTCGCAACTTTCTCGATATTGGAGCCGCGGCCAAGGGGCCGACGAAGTACGTCTCAGGCTCCATATCCAAGGGATCGTCCCCCCAGCACTCAAATCTTTTAACCTTTTTGTCAGCTTGTTTCCAAATCTCAGAAGGAGGAGAGGAGGACGAGGAAAGCAAACAAACGGGACATTTGCAAGCATTTCTTCGCCATCGGGATAGGCTGAGCCCAGGTCGATCAAGGTAGGTGCGCCGTCAGGGCCAACCATGACATTACCGGGACTAATGTCGTTATGAACGAGGCCAACGACATTGTGGAGGTAGTCGACAGCCGAGGCCAGAGCGGCAAAAAAGTGGTCCTTGTCGACCGTTCCGCCGTTTTGGAGGTGGGACTAGAGATCGCGGCCGGGCACGCGAACAAGGAGGGCGCCGGTAACACGGCCATTGCGGACGCGGCAGCCATGATAGCGGAGTAGGTTGGGGTGCGGCGGAGAGCGTGCAAGTTGCTTCAGCTACTTGATCTCGTGCGCAAACCACCGAGCCACGCTGATCTCGCCGGGTTGCGCGTTCAAGTTTGTGATCCACGGTCGTTTGAGGTAGAGATCTGGAGACGGTTCTTCGTCCCAGTCGTCGGCGACTGTCACGCGCGTGCGAACCAACCACCACGGGAAAGGCAGTGGCGGGAAGATGCACTCGGCCGGCACCCGCGAGAGTGCCTTCTTGATCTGCTCAAGACCGTGTTCCGACGGCCGGGTGTTGCCCTTAACCATGCCCATGTACAGTGCGTCGTCATCGTGGGCCGAGCCTAGCACCCAGTAAGAGTACTTGACCCCTTGTAAGGTGCTCGTGTCCCTGCAGTCGTACATGAGAGTAGTCTCGACATCGTCCTTGCTGGTGATGGGAAGCTCAGACATTGTTTCTAGGGATGGCAACCTCGGCACTTGGTCTTTAGCCCTGGTGACGGTGCTCGTTTGCTGCTGAGAGACGTCGGCAAGGAGAGTGGACGGGGAAAGCTGGAGGGCAGAACGGGCGGGGCCAATTCGGAAGGATAAAAAATATCGGAAAGCGGATGTCAGTGGACGGAAGAAGTTGGAGAGGTTGGGGAAGCAGGTGGAAAATTCGTGGAAGAGCTCAAGAGGAAAGGCTAGCTTAGTAAATGAGACGCGGCTGGAGATTCTGAACAAAGCCGCCGTTTTGGTATTGACGGCTATGTGCCGGCGTGGCCGAAAATGCATTTTATATTGTATCAAAGAAAATGGAGCCACCGCTCGTTCCAGCCATGCGTCAGCTGACCCCTTGTCACCAACTATCGAAACACGAAATGTGTCTAAGATCAGAACAAGCGAACAAGTCATTTTTTCCCCCCCCGGCCGACTCTGCGCCCTCGTCCGTCCAGAAGGAGAGGTAGTATAACTGCCTGTCTGTTTTGCTTCCTCGACCAGCGTTGCGCTCGTCTGTCAGATAACGGGGAGGCAATTCCCATCAGGTAACTTTGCGCCCTCGTGGGCGGGCAGGTGTAACCTGTCATTTTTGTTTCTCCTCCACCAAGTTCTGACTGATCCCCATTCGCTCTCCATCTCGCCCGGTTCCGAGCCCAAGTATCCATCGTTTTCTTTTCTCCTCAGCGGGTTTGTGCTGGCACCCAGCGGTGAGTTTGTCCCGTGCGTGCTCGAGACGGAGCGTTGATGCAGCCGCCAAGGGGGCAGTTGCCGCAAAGCCCCCCAAGCCCTGATGCATATAAGGCCGCTTGAACTCAACATCACCCTCACCACTCAACTTCGCCCTGCCATCCCTCTGCCACCCCCCCTTTACAGTCACTGCTCCCCGCTCCAGGCCCAGTCTTGCCCTCTCATCTCGACCTTTTCCCTCTCATCTCGACCTTTTCCACGATCGCGATATCCCCGGTATTAAAACCGACACCCACCTTCCGTTTCGTCGGTCCAAGCATCCTGTCTTAGATCACCTGGTGCACCATTTGGCACTCCGCAGCAATGTAAGCTTCCAGTTCTTGGTTCTGCTCGGCACTCCCAATGGGCGGCCTGCGCTGAGCATTTAAGTAAAATGCTAAATAAATGTCAACTTTTCGCAGGTGTAACTTCACATACACGTCCTCCATTCAGCAACGCAATCATGGGGGTAAGGTGGTGTGGTGTACGGCCGTGAAGAAGACATGGGTCGACTGCCACCAGTGGTTTTGCTCCTACTCCTTCAAGTACAATCCTAGCAGCGGTGGCAACAAGGGTGCCAATTAAGATACCCAAGTCCACCGCTTGGTAAGCCCATGGCGCGGCAGTGGGTTTTCTGTCGAGATTTGGGACATTATCGACTTTCAACAGCGGCCGTCGCCCAAGAAACTTTCGGCCTACCGCGGCAGGCGAGAGAGAGAGAGAGAGAGAGAGAGAGAGAGAGAGAGAGAGAGAGAGAGAGAGAGAGAGAGAGAGCACGCCAGGCGAGACACCGGGACAAAGATGCTGGACAAAACGACTTCTCCGACTAGCTTTCCGCCGTCTGAGCCTTCCATCTCCCAAGCCAGCGGACAGCCGCTGATCTGTTATCAAGCCCGCTGAGCGGGCTGTTGAACGGGCTAGTAAAAAAAAAAACAAAGTTACTCGGAACGAGTGGGCTGCGAGAACGAACAGCCTTGAGCCGCCCGCCCGATCAATTGAGCCACTCGTTTACACGAACTGAGACAATTTTCGCCCAGAGGAGCAAGCGTGTCACTCAACCGGATGCGGAAGAATGAAAACAAGACACGTGAAATACATTGTTGGATACCTAGGATTCAATGTAGTTTGATGATATTCACTAGAGCATGCATGCAGGTATCTGTATATCCTTTCAAAGCCAACCAGTTAACTGTGATATTCCTTTTCTTTCTTTCATTCGGAAGCTGAACCTGGATGCCGGGTGTGGTAGATCAACTCTACATGATTTTGTGAGTATCAAATCATACTGAAGGCGACTCCGATTAACGTCTAATCACTCTGAATTTAAACCTGGTTGAGATTTCGTCAGTCCAGTAGACGCATAAAACTCTGTAGGTTAGAATATGGACGTGATTTTGGCTGCTGCGGACGATCATCGGAAGCCTAGAGGATCCGTAGACGTGATGTACATTTCCTTACAGGACGAGGTACCCAACTCAGAAAAATCCACGCTCTATTACGCGGGCACCAAAAAACAGTCATAAACTCATAAACCAGACCTTTGGTCACAAAAATACACTCTTGAGTTATATCGCAACGACCGCCTCCTCCTTTGCCTTCTCCTCATCCTCATCCTCCTCCACACTCCAATCCTTCCACCCCTCTCCCCTCACCCAGCTTATTCCCTTCCGCCACGTCCCCTCTTTCACTGCTCTGGCGTCCCGTTCATAGACCATACCTGTCAGCATCAGCGCCAACACAAACACCCAGACATCCCCTCCCTTCATAGCTCGCCACCATCTCCGCTTGACCCCCACCTTCCACAGACTGTCCACGCTCATACGCGCACTGTAAAGGAATATTCCACGGCCGCGACGGCGCTCAATGAGAGCCCAGAAACCAGCCAGGAAGCCTCCTAGGAAGAAACGCTGTGTGGGCAGGAAGGTCCGTGGGAACCATGACTGGAAGAAGCAAATCGAAGACCACGCTGTAGCGATCGAGCCTGTTGCAAAAGCTGATGTGCGAAGGGCGCGTGAGATAATGTGGCGGAACGTGGATACGGGGTAGTGATACAAGGCCTTGAAGCGTGGAAGTACCATAGCAGAGTAGGCAAGGAGCAGGAAGCGTGTCAAGGGCGGGAAAGAGCGCAGCCAGAAGGTAAGGAATGTTCGGGTACATGAGGGGTCGGATGGGTGGAGAGCAGCGCAGGATAGAGAGGTGATGAGAGGGTGGGCGCTAGATGTGAGAGGGGCGATGGCGGTGAGCGTAGGAGGGAGAACATCTTCCTTGCCGGGGAAGAGTGTTGGCGAGATGAATGCCCTATATATATATGTTAGCTGGCCGATAAATCCTAGCTGGTGTACGTAAACTCACGGCCAGTTGAGACGAGCCATCTCTGCGAGGCTGTCCACAATCTCATAGACCTTCGGCCACTTGATGCTTAGAGGGAACTCATCCGGCTTGGGATGGAGATAAGCCGATGAGTGCTTGAAGATAAAATCGCCATAAGACTACCGCACTCCCGTCAGCCAGCATCCTCAGATCGGTTCCGCCAGTACTTACCTTGGGGAAGCAATCCCGGTCGAAGACGACGGCGTGCAATAGTTGACCAAAGGCCAATGGCTGAAGCATCCAGCTGCCCCACCACCACGGCCTCTCTCTCATCTTGTCTGGCCGACCATTGATGCCTTTCACCCAGCCCCAGATCATGCCGTTGTCTTCAGCGCAGTTCCACCCAAACTCTAGCGCCCGGAACATGGTATAGATAGCGACAGACACGCGAAGCTGCTGGCTCGGATAAACGCCCAACGCCAGACCCGCCAAGGACGCGCCCACGGCCGGAGCATATGGTGACGTCAACGTCATCGTTGTTCTGGGGTTGCGGATCCTGAACGGCGCCGCCGACGGGCCCAGTAAATGAGCGCGCAGTCTTGTGAAGAACCGGAAGAGCAGCCGATACATCAGCAGTATTGTGCTCAGCGATAACGACAGTCTGAAGGTCGGCGACTTGTGTAGCGGCTGTTTCTTCTGCGAGGCAGTCGCGGGACTCCAAGAGTAGTGTCAGCCAGCAAGGACCCAAACCCGAACTAGGGTTATACTCACTCCGGCTTCTTTCCCATCAATCTCGCCGACGCTACTCCCCAAAGCTTCATCAACGCCCCCGTCGCAATGAACACACGGAGCGAATGCCGGATGGCACGCGCATTGTAATCGTCCGCACCACCCTTAGCCACCTCCTTCTTCCCATCCTTCCCCTTGGCTGCCACCTTCCCCTTCCCTTTACTCCCCAGACTCTGTGCCCTGCTGCGGCCCGGAGCAGTGCCGTCGCCCTCCATCATGCGCTGGACGGCATCGACTGTGGGGGCGCGTTTCTTGAGCACGCGCGATCGTGAGATGACATATTTGTGCAGCAGAGCGTATTCGCGCGCCGAGATGGTGTATCGCAGGGCATTTCGCAATATCGGGTCAGACGTTGATTTGGCCGTCACAGCGGCCTGTGGCGATCGCGGAGGCGCCGCCGACGACGGGGTTGACGACAGAGGGCCGCCTCCGCCGCTGGGGGCAGAGGACGACCCAGCTCGTGAGGCCATCTGTGGCTGTTCTTTTGGGTGTATTCGCTCGTTGTCGGGCGGGTTTTCAATCGAGGGAGTCAATCAATTCTCGCTCGCTGGCGGCGATTGGACGATGAGCCACAGGAAGTTCTCCTGGCATCAATCGTGTGGGAGCGGGATTTTTGATCGTCCACCGCGCAGTGAACCGTTTGATCCGGAAAGCCTGACTGGCAGGAATTGCCTGGGTATGCTGCGCGTCATCCCACGATGGGATTATATGTGATGGGAGGAGGAAGGACTCCCGGAGGGGCTTCTGATGCTGGTAATTACACGTGCTTAGGTAGCTGAGGTCACCTCGGCCTAGCCATTGTGCTGCTGCAGTGGGCCAAGATTAGCGATGCTCCCTAGCCCCACCGAACAGGGGTCACCTTAGATTGGGGCATGCCGTCATGCAATGCGGCTTCCCCGCCTCGACCCGAGGACGCGCCGGGACGCGTTCACCATTTTGGCAAAATCCACAAAAGTTTTGGAGTAGATCTTTCATTGCGCAACGTCTAATATCCATCGCTGTTTGCTAGTTGCCTGAAAAAATAAAAGACAAAACGCCTTTTTGCTTGCACACCTTTGTCTTCGCGCTTATCAAAGTTCCATTTTCCTGTGCCATGTCCGATATTTCATGCCTCGGTCGACCGTTACCAAATGAAATCGAATTTATCAGCGTTCAGACTTCCCACGTTTGATACCAAGCAAAAGCTGAGGCTGAGACATGCCCCGACCTCACATCCTCCAGCACCATATTCCCCATGTGCGCGTCTGTCCAGAAGCCCACACCGCTTCTTCATGGTTGCGGACCGATTCGCAAGAATGGTCAAAACGCATATCCATATTTCTGAACCAAGGAAAATGTCACGCGAAAGAGACCCGCTGCCCCATACAGCCCAAGGCAGAAGAACCTGAGCCTCAGTTTTGCCACCTTACCAGAAGGAAAATAAGGAAAAAGAACCTCAAATTCCCAGCCCGTCGTCCATGGGAATCATGTTCAATTTGGGCTGGGCCGATTCCTCCAAATAGCTCAATGAACGAGCAAGCCAAGCCCCTCGCACGCCAGGCATAGTTCCATGCAAAAAAAAACCCATACAATGCAGAGCCGACCGTCAAGAATCCCAAGTTTTGGCCTGTCGAAACCAATGGCGACAAAGGCTGATTTGTGTTTTGTTTTTTTGTATGACTCGTGAAACTCCGAACGCAATGCAGTGGAGGAAATCGTCAAATGAGAATACAAGACAGGAAATATGAGAAAGTGATGTGTAGGGGGAGAGAGCCAAGTTAGGAATTGTGGCCAAGGGTGTTTGGGTCTACCCTAACAGGCCGGCCCCGTGTTAGGGCTTGTTGTGCCAAAGCCAACTTGAGCCACCCAGGTATGCACCAAGAATGGAAGATCGCCAGTGCAAACCTCTTCTTTAAATCCCATATTGTTCACAAAGAAATCACTCATCCCCTCAACCAGCAGCGGTGCTTGACAGTTTGCAGCCTTCTGTTGGAGGTAGTGAAGATGGGTTTGTGAGCGATCCAATGTGCGTAGGCGTCTCGCTTCCCGTTCGGCAATGATGTCAGTGATGATTGATTGTCGCATGACCGGGTCGATGCCTCCGACCAGACCGGCAAGATTGTGATCCTCCAGAACCTGCTTGAGCTGTTCATATGGGAGGTTCAGGAGTATCTTTGAGAGTACCGTCTCGTGGGCTGTTGGCGCACGACGCCATTGCGTGCCATTCTGGCCTGTAGTTGCACTGGATTCCTGTTGGTTTTGGGGAGATATGTCTCCAAACTTTATCTGAGAGAGCCGAGGGTTTGCTGACAGACGCTGCCCGCCTCGCGGATGGTTAGACTGCAGGGAAAGCTGCCGACTGTGAGTTCCCCCTGAAGAACCGTTCACGACTGAAGGAGGTCTGGGCACGTGAGACGGATTCACAGCTGGGAGGCGGTTGAATCCAGCGAGGCCTGCGTTGACATCTAGTGTGAAGTCCTTGGGAAAGTTCTTAACAATGAAACCGAGAATGTGTCCCAAAAGATTCATCGTGCCGTATGGGTCGTGTCGGGCCCGAGCTGAGATATTCGTCGGTAAGACGAACTCGGCGGCTAGCTCCAAGGTATCCCAGAACAGGAGCTGGCTTGCCCGGAGCATAGCTATCGTGTAAACCCAGCGGAGCTCAAGATACTGACCCATGGTGATGTAACTGAGAGCCAAGTTGAAGTCATCACACACGTCGCGGAGATAAAGGTCTGTAGGGAACACCTGGTTGTCGGCCAGAGGCCAGCCATAGAGCGTGCGAATCGCCGTGAAAAACACGTCAGGTCTCATGTGTTTCCCTTGAAGCTCAATACGAATGACATTGCCTTGAGCGCCCGGGTGCGAGTTGAGGATTGCCGTCAGAGTTCGGCTGCGGGAGAGAATAAGGCGATGAGCGGGAATCCTGATTGGGCGGAGAGCGTGAAAGTCCGGGTGGAACGATGCCGGACTGTGCGCAAGGTCCATGCAAACCACTTCCAGCACGACATCGCTGTAAACGGGTTCGTCAATCGCCGAGCGTAGGAAATTCAGAGCATCCTCTTCCTGGTCGCGTACGGCGGTCCGAAGGGCAGTCGTCGATGCGCCCGTTGCAGCTTGCATGGAGCCGTTGACATGAGTATTCATGGCTGGGAGGGCAGCAGCCAGTGAAACCTCGGCATGAGGGTGCCCGTTGACGCCATTGGCAGCAGGGCGAAGGCCATGACTGTGGTCCTCAGCTTGCGCTGATACCTGCGACCCGTGGAAGCTGTGGGGTGTGGGCGGACCGTGATGGTTGATCACAGCCGGAGGGTACCCGTCAAGGGTAGGTGATACAAGAAGCGGGCGTCCGTATGCGTCCACGGGCGCAACGGGAGGGTAGTGCATCATGTCGGGAGGGGGGAAGCCGCCACCCGAGTGCGGAGCGGGCGACGATGCGTTAGAATCTTGGAAGCCACCGAATATCATGCTGCCGTTGCTGGGGTGTGCTTGGTGAAACCCAGGACGAAAGGCTAGAGCAGGCTGAGGCGCAAGGGTCGGTTGATCGTAGGCAGGGCCGCGGAGGCTCGGGCTGTTGGTTGAAGAGGCTTGCGTGCCAGAGGGTTGAGTGGGGGTGGGCGAGGTAACCGAGCGGCCGAGGGGAGCAGCAACCACTGTCGGCGTGTCTGGACCTTGGTGAGCACGATTTTCAGCTTGACGCCAATGGTTGGGGGCGGAGTGTAGGGGCCAGCAATGCGGGGTCTGGCCAGGTACGACAGCGGGGAAGTAAGGATAGGAAAGTAAAGTCATACCTGCGGATGCGCCTGCTAGAGGGGTGGGCGCGGCAGCACAGCCTGTCGAAGCGGGAGCTACTGTGAGAGGAGCCGGAATGGGCGTAGGCTCGTCATCTTGGCTTCCAACTTCCTCAGGTGGGTTGGAACCGGGCGAGTCGAGAGTTTCGGCAAGAACGCCATTGGAATGGTTGTTGGTCATCTTATCAGATGACTTCACATCAGGTTGGTGCTTCTCAGCAACCTGCTGGCGGGGTTGGACCTCAGCAAGCGGTGAGGATTTAGCTGGCACCGAGATTTGTCTGTTGACTGGGCGCTGCGGGTAATTCAGAGGCAACACTGGGACAACCGTGTTGGAAGTGGCACGGCGGGCACTAGTCTTTGCAGGCTTGCCGCCAGCATTGCTGGGCGCCATTGTCGCAGGTTATTTTCGATGTGATCCGAACGTGTTGGGGTGGTTACGGCGACCGGACGGCGATCGGAGAGGAACGCCAGGGATTGTTCTCGGGGTTGGGAAGGGCCAGATCCGAAGATTGGACGAAGGTGATGGTCGGGAGCCAGTCGATGACTGGGCGGGCATCCAGAGCTCGGCCGTGTAACTAACGCGCGCGCTGCCCAACAATCTAAGATGCGGGCGGTCAGCAAATTGGACTGCAAGAGCCTCAAGCAGGGTATTACCATGAACCGAGATAGTCCTGATTGTATGCAGAAGCGGGCGGCGAGCTAGAAGGGCTCCGTCAAAGAACTCTTGCTCGCTCGGCGTCGGTGATGCAGGCAGGACGAGCGCAACTGGGAAACGCAGGTTCGCCGGACTGGATCCAAGCAAAACCCACACCACCGCGAGTGGGCAATCGGAGTGATGCCAAATTTTTGACTCCCCGCAGAAAAAAATCGACCCGGGTTGGGGATTGGCCGCAGCTTTCCTGGTGGGGCAAAGCTAGATCGCTGGTCCGTGCGCAGAGTCTTTTACGTCAGCATCAGCCGCACCTAGAAGACGTCAAGACGCAGATTAGATCTTGCTCGCCTCGGGCAATTGCGGTGTGAAGACGATATTCTGAACATTTGAGGGCGAGTTACTGTCTTTGTTTGGGCCAAACCTAACTTCTCAATATTGCATTATCGTGACTTCTTTCCTACTTGCCTTCGCTGTGTCAGAACAACTGATGACGAACCCTGGTGGAGAGACCAAGGGCGTTTGCTGACTTTGGCCGTTTGCCAAACTGCCTCGTCACTGTCCTAGATCCAATGTTGGCCTTTTTTATAGTGAGAGCTTCTACACTACTTGTATTTCATGTCCATTTGGAGCTCCCAGCAAACTCAACAACTTTTTCGTCATCACGCTCCGTACCCGGTTCCTGGCTCGACCCTTTAGCGATCAATCCCGGTTCCCAGCTACCCCGCCTTGACCCAAGATTTGCCGACGCAGATTGGGCGAACAACGCAATTGATTCGGCCCCTAGAAGATAGCTAGTGCGGGACGTTTTCTGCTTAGCTCTGCCCTACCGTCCTCGACGTTTGAACCCCCATTTATCTTTGGGTAAATCCATTGACAAATGGCTCAACGCAAGGGAATATTGAAAACCTCCCATTCGCCTCTCTCTAAAATATCGCCGCAAATGACACGCCAGTTCTGTCATACCTTGACTCCAAGCTACAAGTCACACTACCTACCTAGTATACCCTATCTAGAGTTTCAACTACCATTTTCCAGGGTTCGAAAACCTAAGCCATTGACTGTTTGAGGCCCAAGTACCGACCATTTTTTTGCTTGACGCCTCGCAAACATCTCTCCAGCTGTTCACATGCAGTACAAGCTCCTTGCTCAAGACTTGTCAATTCCCGTGCTAACAATCTTTTGGGGTTGGATCACAAGATATATGGTAGTGAACCTTGGCTTGCGCTAACATCGAGTCTCACATAAGTCTCACTCAGGGTTGACATTGAATTGCCACTCTGTTCAATAGGTCATGTCTGGTGGGTGGGTGACAAGCAAAACATACACAAGTGGCATTCATTCCAAAAGCGACATTTATATATACAAGAAATTGGTGCTCAATACCTAGGTATTGATCCACCCCCCCCTCGTCATAACCACATAACCAACGAGATCTTTTTTCTTGGCGGGCTGCTTCGGATTTCATGTTTGTGATTAGAGAAACTCGGTGGTGATCCTGCCAGAGCCATTGGACCATCCAGCGCAACCACCCTCGGGGTTTGGGCCGTTGAGATTGGCATTGTTGTTCTTTTGCGTGGTGCAGCCAATCAGGCTGTAGGATCCCGACTCCCAGCACGTGTTTCCGGACTTGCAGACGTAGGAGCAGTGCGTGTTGTCGGCAACACAGCCCGTGCTGACGCGGATGACAAACTGGTTTCCGCCCATGTTGGGGAGGCGCGAGACATTGATGGTGGCAAAGTTGCCCGTCGTGAACTCGCCCCAGGTGTTGAAGACTTGGCCGTTGGGCGACACGCTGGTGACGTGGCGGTAGAGGGCGCTGAAGGCCCCGCTGACGCCGTGGTTCATGGACACGGTGATGCTCTGGCCGAAGGGGATGGAGATGGTCAGCTTGGGGGCATGGGCAGTCACAAAGGAAGAGGCGAAGCCGTTGCTCTGGTCCCAGAGCACCAAGATGATGTCGGCGTTGGGGTTCGACGCCCGGTTGGTGAATGTGAAGACGTTGGGCCCGTTGTTGCCGATCCAAATGTTGCTGTTGCCGGTAGGGTTGGCTCCCATGCCGGCAAACCCGACCCGGGAAAGGTACTCGCAGTCACCCTTGTTCAGGTTGCGGACAGGGCTGTTGCAGCTGAAAGCAAGGGCCGAGACGGCATTCAAGCTACTGGTAACATTGGCAAGGACCTCGGGAGCAAGAGAGTTGCTACGGACTCTGTACAAAGTGTTAATTATTGCGCCCGTTTGAGTCCTTGCCGGCACTAAGAGGAAGGGAGGTTGGAAGAGAGAAAAAAGAAGAAAAAGAAAAACTTACGGGACGGCAGAGGTCAGAGCCGCAAGACCCAGGACGGTGGCAGTGATGAGCTTTGAAAACATGATAAAGATAATATATACACTTTTTGAATGACTGAATGACTGACTCGGTAAAAAAGAGTGACTTTTCCCTACTGCTGAGAAGGGAACTGAAAGGAGTGACTAGAAGAAGACGGGTCTGGTTTGCAAGTGTCAAGAGTCTTGTAGCGAAAAGCCGGACTTTCTCATGTTCATATATACACAACTTCAGAGTCGTAACCTGGTGTTTGATCCCCCCTGAGATTCACAGCTTTGTATTGAAATGGGTAAAAATGCGACATGGGGATTCAACACTTGACAGGCAGGTAGTATCAACCAGACCAGACCCTCTTCTCATACTTTTTTTTTTTTTTTTTTTCAATGCCTTACAGG
>Ga0247765_1000404_pt1 | contig 34391 bp, 33 predicted proteins | sample UWRJL106311C6_FD_179949 | JGI IMG/M metagenome (GOLD analysis project Ga0247765, IMG submission 179949) | Plant litter microbial communities from Arlington Agricultural Research Station in Wisconsin, United States - UWRJ-L106-311C-6 | ecosystem: Environmental > Terrestrial > Plant litter >...
CCCGACCACCCCCCGGGTGGGGGGGGGGCGGTGGGGGTGGGAGGTGGGGGGGGGGGGGGGGGGGGGGAAGGGGGGGGGGGGGGGGGAGAAGGGGGGGGGGGGGGGGGTATCTCCCGGAAGCATGATGTGTAAGTACAGTACGTATCTTTCTTTGCCAAGAAGACCTGCATGCTAACCGCCGAAGAAACCCTGCGGCCCTGCTTCACAACGGTGTGGTGAACTGGGATTGCCACAGCCATTCGGGTCGTTGTGGGTCATATGCGATGCGGGCATGGCGTACGTATTAGGTTGTCCCGCGACTTTTGGCGAGAGATCTCCCGACCAAGAGCTTCCCAGTGGCCGTTGAACAGCTCCTCAGGCTGCATGCTCGCCAGTTAGGTACTGATTAGTGGTATGGGAGGGCCCACCTCTAGTGGGCAGAAGCCAGGCTTTCCCACCCTAAAAAGGGGAGGTATGTACGCATTGCTCTCGGCAGCGGCCGCTAGTCTAGGCTTTTCAATGAAAACTAGGCATGTTGAGGGGCCAAGCTATCCAGTGCGCAAATGACAGATTATGATACGGGGAGCACAGTCAATGGAACCTCCCGAATAGTGGGAGGTACGGCTCGGGAGAGCCGGCCCCTCAACGGCTACCGCTCGACCAGAAGCGCAGTACGAAGTACAGCGGGCAGATAAAATGGCGGAAAGCGAACGACGAGGCATCCAAGGCGCTCGAAGATTCAACTCGGCGCTATTGGCTGGGAGATGAAATAGGGGAGACTACAAGAAAAGGAAACGCCCGCTTGGGCAACAAAGCACAGGGCCGCGAAGAGGTACCTGGAGGTGTCTCTGGCGAAGGAAGGTACGATGGGCAGCAAAAGAACCACAGCACTGGAAGGGTCGACGGGACGGAAATGCTAGCTAAGCGGGCAGCGAAGTTTGCAAATCCCCGAGCGTGCTGATAAATTAACATGCAGTATTTTCACAGGGACGGGGACGGGAAGCAAGAACTCTGGAACTCTCTGAAATGTGCTCGAAGAAGTGATGGGGGTAGGGAACCGGGACAACAGCCGATCCAGGTCTGGCGCATGCCTGCAGCTGTCAGGCAAGGGGGAAAGGAATGGAGCGGGAGGGTGGCTCGGGTGCTTGCTGGGTCGAAAGAAGGATCGAGGCGTCGTGCCAAGCCTGTGTGGGACCACGAGACAGGGGTGCTCCTGCAGGTGAGGGGTGAGGTGCAGGGCAGGTACAATCTGGGACAAGTGAGCGAGGCAAAGAGTAGGTACCGTGACATTTGCGTGCCGTGGGTCCGCGAGGGGAATGGCTTTCAACACCTTTTGAGAGCGGGAGAAAACGTGTATGTAGGTTGAACGCCCGGGAGGGAGGGAAGCATGCAGCGCCACATCCAGCGGCCGGGCAATTGTCGAGGCCAGATAGCCGCTTTGTTGAGCTGTTGGTTCCAGCAGCGTTCTCCGTGGTGGAATAGACGCCGGCGACCACAAAGATCTCCACCGCTCAACGGCTTGGGAATGCTTGCGAATAATTTTTGCAGGTAACAAGGTTTGTGACAAGAGGCAAACCTAGGAAACGTCGCAAACAAGATCATCAACCGGCGGTAAGTGGACCTATCGCACGGCTACACTAGTCTACACTATCTCCGAACTTTGCAAGGGTAGAGGCGCCGTTCCCGAGGCCGATCGACCTCAGATCTCTCTTGCGCCCTCTAGTCAAATATAAGGGTCAGGTTGCCCTCAGCTGTAGACCGAAGGTCCGAAACTCCGAATTTCGCTCTGCGCGCGCGCACAGATACTAGTGTCCATACTGCACCGTGAACCGCGGGTGGCAGCCAGCAGCGAGCACGGAGAGTAGGTAAATCGATCTGCACATCAATCCGCCTGGAAGTCTTCGGGCTCGGACTCAACGGTGGGGGGACCTCCACATCCAATGCCTGACAGCAGTCCCATGGCCCTCCGTTTTCCTCCCCGGGGTGTGCTCGCCTTGAATTCCGCGGGGCGATGCCGTTTATCCAATGAGTAGGCGCGACAGTGCAAACCGGAATTCTTGACGCCCTTGGCCCCCAACGTAGAAGGGGAACTGCAATTGGCAGCCATGCCGCGAACTGCCGGCCAGCTGATGGATGCATCAGGGTCAATCGATCAGCGCAGCAAGAGCCAGCCCTAGGGATACCGATCTGGGCCGGCAAGTGATGAGCCACTACCTCTTTCGCAGTATTTACCGCGTAATTTGAGAAGGATGCTCGTTCCTTCGATCGCGCGGGTATGCACGAGACCAGCTCCATTCAAACTTGGATTTCCCTTGGCTCGCCAGGCAGACGTTTAAGAGACATACTAGTGTGAGGACGAGGTCGCTAAACTACCCACATCCGCGTCCACAGGTCCCCAGTTCAGCGTTGTATGGGTGCTTTTTGGATTCGGGCCCAGGACAACACTGCCCGGCCGGGCCGGAATGAAAGGGAAGGCCCTCGCAGATTGACAGCTGAAACGGGTTTTGCTGGCTTCACGCAAGGCGCAATTGCGGTGGTTATGCTATGGATGCTACCTGGCTATATCTCACAACTCGCAGCCAGGGACGGAGGTACCACACAGTAACAGCGCGCCAATATGGGACGAAAAGCGTAATTACGTGATTACCCTGAGGGGTCCCCAAGAAACATGGCGTTTTAGCGGGAATAGAGCGGCACTGGCTGGATCCACCCCAGAACCCAGAACCTGGGGAGAACGGAAGCGCGCTGTGCCTTTCTATCCGTTTCGTCCACTGGCAATGGATCGTGGAGCTGTAAAGTTGCCTCATGATGTGTCCCGTCGCCAGAGCCAGAGTGTGTGCAAAGGCCCGAATGGCAGGATCCGATAGCCCAGACGGAAAAGTTGATAAGCTGGAACTTGCGTCTATCACACACGGTCGCATTTGGCGCGCAGTCGATTGATGTTTTTGCGGTGGGTGCAAAGGGCGACTTTGGATGGTCGCACCAAGGCCGACGAATCAGAGATTGTCTTCCGGAATGGGAGATCGAATGTTGCGCCCGGCTGGGCCTCCATGACTGGCCAGTTCTTCGGGTCGCTCGAGCTACTGTGGGGTGCTACGCATGCGCGGCAATGCAAAGGTCAGCTTGCGAACAACCTTAGTTCTACGTGATGCAACCCCAGAACACCTCTCTCTGGCCAAATGGGAGACCGAATCCCGCCGCTGCTGCATTCGCGTGCTCTTTGAATCAGCAGCTGGCCCATGTAGATGTTTTATAGGTCATCATCCGTTTTTTGTCTCTCAACTCCCCTCGGCGTGTTTACGGGAGGGTCTTTTGGCCCCCAATTCTTTGAGGAGGGGCGCAGGGAGGAGCCTACCACGAGATAGGTGTAAAAAAGAGTAGGTTTTTCTTTGACATAGTAAAACAGCGGAAGTTGTATCCTCCATTTCATTCACAATGATATTGCATGCAAAAGATGCCAGCGCTGGAAAATGGGTGAGACAATTCGTCAACTTCTCACGAGCCAATTGTGACTCTTACCGTAGTGTCGGGATGAACTATTCCGAATTGGGGTGATCTGCCCCGCCATTTACCCATACACTACTAACGCGAAGCGTGGCTGGCTGAGAGCTAAAATCTGGTCACTAATTGACTAACACCGGACCTGGCCGAAAGCGGCCTGCGGCCCGGCGGGGTCGAGGATTTACCGCCAGGGATTGCGCTTAATGTCAACAATGATTGGCTCCAGAGGCGACACCATGCATATGCGCACCAACGGACACACCATCATTCATCCAGTGGTCGGAGGTAGTGTCAGGCAGATTGTGCAGGCAGGGGCAAGAGACGCTAGACTATTTCATCTTGGAGGACAAAATGAGTTGATCGGTGGTGATCCTAAGTGCTGGCAGAAGAAGAGACTAGACGAAAAGAAGGCGAGATTTCTACACCCGAGCCAGTTAATCAATCCTTTGGAACGAGGTGCGGCTAATCGAGAACTGCAGAGATTCGCTAATGCAGCTGTGAGAGACAGCCACGACTGACGTGATGATGTGAAACATGACAAAAGTACCTGCCGCAATGCATCAGCAAGGGGAAATAAATCCTCTTCAGAGACTTTTGTCCTAAAAATCTGCCAATCATAGCTTATTTTCTTGTTGCGGCCGTCACGCCCAATGCTTAGCAACCACAGCTACATTAGCGCTTAACCGACAGAAGCGGATGTCGTCCAGATGGTCATTTCCGTTCCGGGTACCGACCGGCCATATCTGCTTTTGCGCAATGGCACAAGGAGTGCTTCCCTTTTCGAGAGCTTTCCGTCAGTTAGGCTTTGGTGCATCGGTCGCGTTGCTTGTCGTGAAGTGTTCATCAGCCACTGGGGTCCACTGCTCCCCACCCCCAATCCCTCCCTGAAATGCGAGGGTCCTGCAGACGATCTGAGCTTGCGCAAATTCAGCATCCTGATAGGGCCAAAACGAGATATGCTCTGCTCCACGCTCGACGCCGAAAGGAGAATGGAAGGAAGCGCCTTGGGACCGTGCATTAGGGCAGCCGTCATTTGCCCTCGGGTGCGGCGCGGTTGTCCAGTGTGGGCTTGCCGCGTCTTTGAGGCTTGCCGAAAGTCGATGTCAAACTGCACGCGGCACCCTGTTTTTGCGCCATCGCGTCTGGGTTTGGCGCGGCACCGGCCCCCAAATTTCCACCTCACTGCTTAGGATCACCCAGCTACGCACACAACGCCGGCTAGCTATGGTACGTACCTTCTTTTATTCTGCTGCCTAGAACGACTGAACTCGGCGCTGCAGGTCTTAAGGATGGTGGCACGGGATTGGCCCGAGGTCTTCCGGCAAGTTCTGTCCCGCAATCCGGTCTCGGTGCCAACATTGCCCCGCGCGCTTCTCCAGGTCGCCGGGTAGGCGCTCGCGAGACTGTGCTGCCAAGTACGAGGTCGGTGTATCTCTCCCACCTCCCGTCCCCCCGGTACGCATGTTGTGCAACCGCCGGAAGCACAGGCGGTGAGACTCGTCGGAGAACGAGTTTGGTGTGACTTGGGACAGGCCAGCGATGTCCTTCACAACGGAATTCCACTCGACCCCCTCGGTGCGCTAGCAAAGAACCCAGCATTGAGGCCGCGGTCTACCCATTGACGTCGCTGATATGCTGGCTGCGTCATTCCTACTGCTCGCAGACACGGAGCCGCCCGTGGGAGCCCTCGTCGCCCTCGCACTCGCCCATCAAACTTGGACGGGTCCGGAGGGCGTTGAATCGTGCCGGGCCTCCAGCTGTCCCAGTACCACAGCATGGGACACCCTGCCCGCGCGCCCATGGGTGGTAGATCATATCATTTCTCCAGCACGGAACTGTCGGCCGCCACCCATCCCTCTCTCCATCCTGGACCGTCCATACCTAACTGATCGAGATGTGCTGGTCGAATCGAAAGCAGCGCCCGACCTCTACGGATCCACGCCTCTTCCTTGTCTCTCACATATTTCAATCGGTTCCATCATCCCTACCCAATGGATGGATGAGGTGACCCCTCCCCCCCCTTTTTTACTATCATCCGCGAGTACGTAGGGCGCGTTCCTCCCGCAATCTTCATGCTCCCTCATGTGGGGAAGTGTTGAGAAACGGGTTGACATCAGGACCCTGTCTGGCTGCACCCATCCATTCTTGTTGCCATAGCTCCGAGAAGGAAGCATTATGCGCAAATATCACGCAACCCCTTTGAGGCGTGGCGAAGCCCCAGGTTCGAGACGGCGGACTTGAGCGGCCTCTTGGGGTGTTTGACAGACGTCAGAATTTGCTCTCGTCCTGGCGTCCGAAGTCGTCGGCCCAGATTTGCCCCCTCTCGTAAGCCGAGGTTCTTCAGACGCAACAGTACCGTCCGCTATCTCCGAAGTTTCGGGAAGGCACCGCACCGTTGGGCAAGTTAGCTTGTTTCTAAAGATGGAGCTCCCAAGAGTCCCGGAAGACGTGTTTCGATCGGTGGCCGTGCGGCCCTGCAGCCCTGTGTCGGGTCGGCTTTTCTGACCCGCGTGCTCACCCGTCACCAGGAAATTCTCGATTTGCTATCGGTACCCCTACGGTTCACTACCAAGTAGGGTGGCTGATATCTGGTGGGTATCGTAGCCCTGGCTCGCTTCAACTCCTTCTCTGTTCCCCGGCCGCGCCCAACTGGCGAAGGAGGAGCACTCCAGACCGCCATTCTCGGCGACGCTTTTCACCCCACCCCAACATTGCTCTCGGGTCAGTAGATTGCCGTGTGCTCCATGCTGACCACGTTCATAAAGCTCACAGTAAGGATCCAGGCTTGACGATATAAGACCTGTTTCCAGCGCCCCTCCTCCCGTCTTATCATTGTTCTACACGTATATGAGTAGGCCGAACGGACTGGTCGGAACACCACAGTTGGATGGGCAGTATGTGCGCCATGGCATCCGAGGACTTCAGTTGTGGCCGGAGGGATTGCAGACATTCCAAATGTTTTCGCCACGGCCCACTCTGCGTGAATACGCATACTACGCTGTAGGGCATACAGGGCAGTGAATTCCAAACATCGATCTACCTTCATCCACGCTCCTTTCGCACTCTCGCTTTCTCCATGATCCAGTACCACTATCTTCTTCCCCATTTGCCCCCTTTGCCCGAAATTCGAGTCCAATCTGCGAGCTCGGTCAAGAGTTGCTATAGCATACTAGGATCGAGCTGCAGATGGTATTTCGTACACGATAACCTAGCGGTAGAAATGTCTGGACCGGCTGAAGGGGCTGGTGTCAAAGCACGAGTGTGAGGATCTGGAGGAGCGCCTATCATAGGCAGAGACAGCTTGCCACACGTGGCCTACAAAGTCCATGCTTGGTCTCAGCAGCTTGCAGTGCGCGCGCAAGCTCCTCATATCCGCCCTCTGATTGTCGCAACCTTGAGAAAGAACATGGTTTCGGTCCACAGTCCACACAGGTGCAACCAGTGAGGGCTTGGATTCTGTCAAATGATCACTTGTCAAATTACTCCGCACCCCCTTTCCAATTCTCCGACACGGGGCCTATCCACGTCGAGAGTTCTGCATTTGCCACTCCTGGTCCGGAGACAATGTGTTGCCGATTGACCGGCCTGACAAATAACTTGGGCTAGCCGGCATTCCGTCTAGGCTCTGCGGAGTGTTCTTCTTGGTAGGCCACACAGGTGTTATCGGACTGCCAGCTTGGGCATCGTTCTAGAAGACATCAACACGGCTTTGACAAGGTAGATACCATGCGGATGGCGAGGGGCTGGCCAGGGTGTGTGCCCTACTGTTGCGCGCCCGGGACACAGTGCGGAATTAACGTTTGGTGCCAAGCCAGGGGAGACATGGTTTGCCCTCGATCAACCTCAGGGGAAGAGGTGATTCGACCCCTGTAGGGTGTGTTGCGACATCCCCAACATGATGGTTGTTCAAATAGGTTCAATGTTGAAAGCGCACGCACTAGCTAGTAGGGTGGTAAGGCAACCTGAGGTGCCTTGCTTTTGGTCTCAACGCTAACATCTCCGTCGTTTTTGTGGGCCGTACGCCGTACGAATACTTCGTAGCACAAGGCCATTCTCTCATGGGGCCTATGCCTGTCTCCCTTCTCGTGACATGGACTATTCTTCAAGGGAAAAATGCCCATTCTCTTGCTGATTCTTGCTTGAGGAGTCTTGGTGTTGCCCAAGCGGGGCTTATACAGGAATTTGTCATGCAAAAGCTTTCCACCGTTTGGATTTGGCTGCTTCCATCCTTCCATCCCCCGTCAGTATCCCTGCCTGCTGCGCAATGCCCCAGTCGGGCCCGCGCGCGCAAACTGGATGAGTGCACCCTGATGGACACTGCGAGCAAGCAGGCATGGGGACTTCAAGCACCTTCCGCTCACAGGGTCGGGTATCCTACAGACATCCCCCCCCCCCCCAAAAAAAAATGGTTCGATTTCTGTCCAAGTAATGACGGCGGCCGTCCCCTACACTCCCTCAACCTCGCCCTGGTTGCTGTGTAAATAACCAAAGCCCGTATTAATGGAACTTGAACCATCAATCTGCCATTGCCTGCAGCACACACACTTGATGTCGGTCACTGACCTGTGTCGCTAACTTCATCCCCAAGAATTCGGCAACATACGGAGTATTTTCCGTCAGGCACCCGTTTTGTTGGTAGTTCTGCGCGAGCTTAGAGGCGTTTCGGCAGCCACTCAAAGGACGCAGATAGACGCCGTCCGCCGTTCCAACCTACAGGGGCCGGCCTCCAGGGCAATGGGAATCGCGGGGTGACAGGGCCGCGATCATGGACGGCGGAAACGACCCATGGAGAGGCCAAGCCAAACCCCTCGTCCAATACTCAAGCGGTTGCACGACTTGATTTCCAGAGGAAGGGGCGTGTCTTGTCTTTCACTCACACCTTCCTCTTTGCGCTACACTGAAGAGAAAGTACGGATGGGTAAGAGATGAATGGGGTTGCAATCTCATACTGGGAAGTAAGTCGTTTCAGATACCAAACTGAAGCTACGGGATAACCGACCTACGACCTGTGCGGAGTACTTGCCAATCTTCCTTCGTCCCAGTCACCACTTGCTGGTTTGCTTGGATTTCAGTTTGCTTTTTGCGCGCGCGCACCCAAGCACCCCACGGTTCACGGACGTAGCCGAAAGGGGGGAACCAAGCATTTTGCTTGAGGAACCTCGCTCGGCCATCTTTAAGCCGCAGAGCCAGCGAATCCGCCTTTATCTAAATGCAATGGGGCTGTTTTGCGGGTTGACATAAATGGCCGGCCGGTCGAGCAGGGCCGGACAGCCCGTTGTTTCCACCATCGCAGCGACAATGTCGATCTACTTGTTGTAACGTACAGTTACACCTGCTTGCAGAATCCAGCGCCCACGTGGCTGGACGTGAACAGGCACTGCCACCGAGAATCGAGACTGCCTGGAGATATTTGCTCCATAGTTTACAGTCGTCCTTGGCTTCGCCCAACGACCTTTTGCCGATCTCGCCCCTAACGGCACCGAGGTAGTCAACGGCAATTGCCGCCGCTTCTTCACTACCCTAGTGTCTGCCTTTTACCAGAAGCACTCATGCTCATACTAGTGTAGAAAACAGAACTGTAGCAGCTTCAGACATGGCGGGCTTACACTAGTATAGCGGCCTGTCAACTTTGCAAGCGCATATTGTTGCCAATGGCATACACTACTGCCACGCAACATATCGAAGAATGAACTATGCCTCCATATGCAATGGCCCTCTACCATAGTACGACATGACAGCCACCCCTGCCACGGCCGCGCAAGATTCCATCAAAGATGAGAGAAGCATATAGCCAAGTCCTTGAGTAAAGTGTCAGTGGGAGCTCGGGTTGCATGCACACCTGCGGCGGCCCATTTCCGCTTCTCTGCTTCTTCCAAAAGGGCGGGAGAAGCTTTTCGCCCTTTGTCACCCAAAATCGTATACTTGTTTCGTCACAAGAGCTGCGCCGCTTCCTCACCTTGATGAGCCGAGGATCCTTGGGAAGCCCCTGGCACCAATTAGGTACATAGGATTGTTTCCTGCAGCTGGTTTAAACCCGGTGGGCTCCGGACCCGTTCGGCCCCGAGGGATGATCCTTGGCATTCTGTGGTGGCGTATGGGCCAGGAAGGGCCCCACCCCCAAATTCAATTGCAAGACAAAAAGCCAGGGTAAGAGGGCCTTGACTGGGAAAATTAAGAATGGCATTGAGTGGGAATAGGGCATCAATGCTGGATTCCGGGCTGATTCGAATCCCATTTCTCTCTTCCAAGCTGCGGCTCGCGCCCGCTATGATGCGGGGTTGTCGGGCTTCCGACGTGGAAATTGGGGCGGCATCTGGCTCCATACGCCGCTCACTCGCCGACAGCTAGTTCGTTGAAAGAAGACAGAAAAATAAGGATTGCATCTTAGATGTTCGGCTGCATGCCGTCGATGTCTCTCCATGGCGAGAAGGGTTTTAGGTGGATATGCGAAGTGGGAGTGTGTGGCTGAACACGGTCGGGGCCACGGGGATTGGAACTCTGGGCCGCCGCTAACTAAAACGTCACATCACTCCGATTGGAAATGAGCATTTGCCATTTTCCTAGGAAGGCGGGAAAAATATCTAGTTACCTAGCTTCCTGGCCCAGCCCAAGCGGCCCAGGCCTCATCCCAGCCTCGCCAATGCTAAAGAGAAGGCCGAATCCTCCCCACTCCCGAAACGACCCAAGTGCCATAATGTATAGACAAAAATAGCAAGCACGATCCATCCAGAAGGGAAGAATATGAGCCTCAACCGTGGGGATGGGTCGAGTTTTTGTTTGTTCCTGTCCTGATTTGTGTCGCACACACACTGCGTGTCCCTATAGGCAGGTAACCACCAACAACCTCCACAACCCCATTCATTCACTCTCCAAAATACACTACACTGCTGCATTGCCAGTAGTAGCCTCGCACTTTCCAACAAGAAATAAATAAAAATAAAACAAGGTCAGTTCGACACAAACCCCGACCCGAACTCGACCAGCTCTCGTCCCGCTCCATCAGATCTCGTAGCTTCAACGTCACCTGTACAAAATCCCGTTACTACCCGGTGAAACTTTGGACCTGAATGGAACTCCGCCCGCCACCCCCCAATGGGATGAGAGATCGAGGCTGAGGTTAAACCTCCTGCCCAGAGGCCACCCGACCACACGACTGACTTCAATGCCCGATATGTTGTGGCTGCAACTACACTAGGAAGTAACTTACTGTACGGTCCTCGTTCTCGAACCTGTCAAGGAAGGATAACATAGTTCGGGTGCCTGAAGGTCCTCGCAGAAAAGGAAAAAAAGACATCAGAGACAAAAAAAGCTTTGACGGAAATACACATTTTCTTCAAGGAACGCTGCACTGCCTTGGTTTGGTGTTTTTTATCAGATCCCCGGTACCATGTGACACCTGGTGTCATTCGCATCGGATCGGATCATCACAAAGTGCACCCCCCCCAATACCATTCTCCGGACCTATACCAACGACAGACAAGTATACAGCCATATCTGTAGATCCCTCTCAAAAATCCCACAAAATCCAAATCCGAAAATCCCCGTTATCCCTTCGCCAGCAGCACCAGTCCCCGGAATCCTAAATTCCCACGTCCCACCTTCCATCTAAACTGACATGCACGCATGTATCACCCCACATCCGGCGGGGGGAAGGATGCCGAATTATACCTGTTTTCGGATTTGTGTGATTAGTAGACAGTAGCCAGGCACAGCCAGATCCGGAACCACCTTTCCTTATCCTCCATAATCTTTTGGTCAACCCTACGCAGCAGCATGGTACCACCAATGGCATAGAATAGAAAAATGAAATGTGTTTCTTACTAAAGCATACCAAAGGAGTTCTCAGTAACTAACACGAGACACAAAACATCTATGCGTCAACAAGGCGTAAGGCGGTGGTGGTGTTGCCTGTGTGCGCTGTGTTTCCCAGGCCATAAATCACTTTTTGATCCATCACATACGAATACGGATACATTACTGCACATCACCTTCACTGGACTGCACTGCACTGCAATTCGCTTAGGTTTGCCAAAAAAGAAAATCCCACGGAAGTTCCCTTTGGCTTCACGCCTCGGTCTTGAAATGCGTGCAGCTGCGTTGCGTTGCGTCCCGATCTGGTGGCGCAGATGGGATTTTGCTGCAAAGCTTGCGAGAATAACAACGAAAAAAGGGGTTGGGTGTTGAGGTCTTGGCCCTCGGACTTAACATATCGCAAAAGATGGACATATCAAAGAACCACAAATACGAGAACAGGTTTAAGGAAGGAGTGATTTAAGGAAGGAGTGAAGGAACTTTGTGTGTCTCGGTTGTCTGCAAAGCACTTTTTCGGTTCAGTATCCCCGTGTGATCCCTTTCTTCTCTTGATGCAAACTCGCTATGAATCCGAGCCTCATTCATGCCAGAAAGCGAGACTGATCTGATCCCCGTTCTCAACTCCGTTGCTTTTTTATCGAGTCGGCTCCGCGTCGCTTCCGATGCCCGACCCGAATCCCGGATCCGGAACCGGTACCCCCTGCCAACCTGCCCAAACCTGCCCAAAAACCTGACCTGTCCTTGATTATTTTTCTTAGCCCGCGCTGAGATGACTAAAAGGGTATTTCGCAACAATGAAACTAGAAGGATAGAGAGAAAAGAGGCTCCGCTAGCATATGATCACCAAAGTACCTATATATGTATACGAATCAAGCAAAGCCGGTAGGGTGATGATGGGCGACACCTCTTGGCTTTCCCCTTCGTATTTGTCCCCCCTCAGAGGAGTGTATCCTAGGCACCCTCTATTGGCTGGCCAAACGTGTAGTTGAAATCAAGTAGTCCATCTAACATCCAGTGCTGGGGGTCCCAGACGTCGTACGACGTGTCGTAATTCAGCCCGAGTATGTTCGCTTGGCTAGTTCCAAGGGATGCGCCGCTCGGTGTGAGGGCTCCATTCGTCGACGGTGCCAAACCAAGGGGTGCCGGGAGCGGTTGTGACGGCGGTGCCAGCGTGCTGTCGAGGTGCGTCGACGATGCTGAGGATTCATTAGCTGAATCGGGATTGGTAGGTTGTTTGAGCGCTACCAAGGGCGTTTTAGCTTGGAGCAGTTTTCCTATGTGAGGGGGATGAAAACGAAGAGCAAACTCACCATCGAGGGATCCTCGACCCCTCGCCTGATATTCTTCCCTCCAGTGCCAAATCGAGTCAAAGACGAGACTCATGCTGTGTCGGCACCGCACCTTGAGTTGAAGACTGTCGTCAATGTGGTTGGGAGCACCATCATCACCCTGGTAGGTTTGGCCTTCAAGTCGGGCACCGTTCCATATCTGCACCATCAGCTCGGCCAGCCTCCAATTGAGATCATTCTGAACAACGCTCGTTGTCCGAATGGCTCGGATGGTCTTATGGAAGAGCTCACGCCCACGGTCAAAGTCGATTGTCTTCGCAAAGAAGGATCGCAGAAGCTTGAGCAGCGCAAACCCCGCAGCTACCAACATCTGCTGAATATAATTAGTGGCGTACGTTAAAAGATATTGGTCGTGGCTGTAATCCAATGTGTCGTGTGACGTCTTGTCACCGTCCAAAATGTAGTCCAGAAAACTGGTTGTGGCGCGCCAAAGACCCATTAGGTCGTCGACGTATCCAGGTGTGGCACTTGAGTCAAAAAAGCCTGCCAAACGCAGATGCAAGCCCGCTGCCTTGAGGTGCAAGTTGACTACGTTAGACAAGTTTTGAGACATGACAGAGCCCTGCAGCTCGAGAAACTCGCGACGGTACACACGCATCAGCATTGCGCGGTGCTCGTCACCCGCAACACCCCGCGGGTCGCTGGCATTGCTATACATCTCCTTGGACACCTTGTCACAAAACCGCTCAATTTGAAGCCTCGCCTCCAGTTCAGGACCCAGCGAAAATGGGCCGGAATCACCTGGACGGATCGCTAGCGTCCAGTCATAGAGTGAGGACGCTGGCTGACCGTAGCCTGTGCCAATAGTCTGGGCCACAATGTTACACACAGCCCACGTTTTTATGCGGTCGTGTAAGCCGTCCTTGTTCAGCTCTACAGGGAACCGCGTAAAGTCGTTGATGTGGTTCGGTCGGTGGAGGCCGATGCCGGTGGCCGTCTTCATCATGACGCCGCAGAGAATGTGTGTGGGATCCGAGGTCGATGTGCTGGTTGGGAGCGGCCACGTACAGAGGAGGCACAGCGCCTTGACGGCGAAGTAGCTCTGTGGAACCTCACCAATAGTCGTCCATAATAATCTGGTCAAAGGACCCGACAGTTTGGTGAGGTATGTGGTGTCTTGGGCATAGCGGCGGCAGGCAACAGCTACAATGGCCCAGTATAACAATGCACTCTGCTGATAATACTGGTCGGGAGTCTGTGATGGATTGAGGAATGGGAGGAAGGGGTGGTAAAAGGTGAAGAACTGGCTGAAAAGCTGGCTCTCGTCATCCTCGGTGAGCCTGAAGTCCTCGAGCTCGCGAGCGATCCGGGGCAGGGCGTACGAACCCCCGCGCTTCAGGTGCAGGAGGGACGACACGGCTTCGTCAGACCCCATGAGGGAGGGGTTCCGCGTATGTGAGTATTGGCTGTTGACGACGGGAGATTGGAGCTGGGAGTGGATGGCTTCTTCGTCATCCTCGAAGAGAAAGCCCTGGCTCTTTGCGAGCTGGACCTGACGTCGTAGCTTCTCAATCTCCTTCTCCATTTCGGCGTGTTTGGAGCGTTTCCCGACGCGCTTGAAGTTGGATTCAATCTTACACTCGAGCTTGAGGCGGTTGCACCTCGAACAGCTCTGGAAAGGTTCCTGCACGACGTCGCAGCGCAGCTGGTGGGGGGGGGCGCACGCCATGGTTAGCATGGGACAACGCCAAAGCTTGAGAGTGTGAATTTTTGGGAGATATGCCTGATGACTCAACAAACCTTTTGCTGGCGGCACTCGTTACATGCACGCTTGACGCCGGGGAGGCGACGGCCTTTGGCCTCGGGCGAAGCGTCGTCGTGGTCGTCGTGGTCTTGATCGTGGTCGGGAGCACTGCCGGGACTGCTGTCCATGATGCTCCTCTTGCGCTTGGGGCCGCCATTCGCGCCGTATGCCCGCATGTTGGCGGGGAACTCGGGGCTTTCCATATGGCAGACAACGACGAGCGGCGGACGGTGGGAGGCGGATTGCCTGGGCGGGCGGACCGAAGCCCGGGTGGGGAACCGGTCGGCACTCTAGGGCTCCAGTGGCTCCTGTGCCCGGCACGGGACGGGAACTCTCAGATAGGCTGGTGGGTAGTCGGTGACCGCGGGTGCTTCGTTGGGAGGTCCGGTCTCGCGACTACGATGAGGGAGTTTTGGAGGAGGAAAAGCCGATTTACGGAACTGCGGGTGCACTTCTGGGCTCGCCAAACCAGCGCAACCAAAGCCGACCTGATTCCCCCGCTCCATGCCCACACAGAATTTGAGTGGCGGGGCAGCGGGGCAATGTGCCGCCGGATGATTGGTCGGAGGGTGCACTCGACCCACAGCCGGACCCATGTGGCAAGCCTTCGTCGAATCAACACCCCGAGGAGGGCCTTCTTGACCTTCCCGTCTCTAGTTTGCTCGCCGCATGCTCAGAGAGGAACGTAGAGTGGTGTTGTATCTCTGCCAGACAACGGTGCCCCACGCGTCTCAGACACTAGTTCTACACTGGCAGCGGTCTTGTAGTGTATCTCACTTCTCGCCGTTAGTTATCGCCTGCCGCTAAGCTCACAACGGGCCCGATATCACCGAATCGCCAGTTCCCGCATAGTTAGTATACTACGTACCGCCAATTGCCGCAGTCGCCGCGTCTGGGGGCTGTTAGTTCCCTCGAGCTTCCGACAGCCTGCCCCTTGTTCGTTTGACAAAGTACTCCCTTCTTCACTATGTTACACCAGCAGAGCACCCAGATCCTGCCGTCCTCCCGGTGTCACGCCGTAGCCCCCAAGGGTTGCAGCTGTCCCAAATGCAGACCGAACCTCATCCTTGGGGTCCTTCTCGGCTCCTTTCCGCGCGTCTTGTCAGTTGACTACACGATGTTTCCCACAGCAAACATGATACACTTCGGCAGCAAGCACAGCAGGTGGCGCAAACACTTCGCTATCCAACCAAATAGGGCCCCCTGCGCCTCAGACGTGTCGGACAAGCTTTTGCTCTATCACAACTGCGGGATCACCACCCTGCCACGGCCCAACGCCTCTCACGAACATGCCACGGGATGTGAGCCGAGCAGGGGTCCTATAAGGATACAAGTTGTTTCCTTGTCTAAGTACCGCGACTTACGGAATCTAGAGTCGGTGAATCCCTTTGGGGTCAATGCAGGCTTCTTACCGCTTCTTGCCCTAGCTTGCCATCACCAGACCGCGGCCATTGACTAAATATACTCTACACGACTGCGCCGGAGCACTCAGAGAAGAACACGGGTGTTTGGGTTCCCGCACCTTGTAGCACCCTACGACGCAAAGCAAGTCTTAAACAAGCGCGCCAACGGGAGATTGGAACTCACATAGGTTCTGCTTGTGAGTGGTCAAACCGTCCAGCATCTTAGACGCGGGTTCCCTTCCCGACTCGGATGACTAGGTCATCATCAGTTACACAAACCTTCTGCTATTCGTTAGCCTTGACCTCTGTCCGCCAAGTCTAGCTCGGCCTTGAATAGGATTTGCCGGAAGGAATGCGATCGTAAATGAATCAGAACGAGTTCATAAAATAGTGGTTCTGGTTTGGCTGGCTGGGACGGACCATGGTACATGGATTCTCAATCCCAAACTCGGCATTTGCTCTTTCAAGCTCCAATCAAGCTCCTATCTAGCCACTCACCTGTCCCAACGATATCCATTGTTTGTGCAGGGAGTGTAAATACTCACAACTGGTGTTGTTTCTTGGCAACGCCGATTATGATCCAAGGCTCACCACCCACTCCATGACCATAGACGTATCTCCGAGCCGAGTCTATTAGCTCTTACACAAAAATGAGTGGAGTGGTGAATGGAGACCTCCACGTTTCCATGGGAGCATCCGGGGGTGGCGTATGACCTTACCGCCACACACGTTTCACACGAGCCCAGACTCATCCCGTGGCTGAAGTCATCGGCATTTCGCCCCACCCAATGACGACACCACAAACAAGCAGCAAGCACCAAACCCAGAAAACCCAAATCAGCATCAATTGTCAAAACAACAGAGCAAAACGCGCCCAACCATCTGTCATGGGTGCATCCGGCTCCAAGGCTGCTCGGGAAGGGGTACGCCGATTTCCCGCCCGCGCGCTGGGCTCCACACCACCGCAATCCACATCCTCTGCCACCAGGAGAGCCGCTAGGACGGCTCGAGAGCGAGTCGCTGCCCGGACTTCAGATACAGCAGACGATATTGACGGTGAGGCCAATCAATTCAGTGCAATCCCAATCACAATGCCAATGTCACAACAGCTGACATGTCAATTTCCTTTCGATTCTAGTCTTACATGCCAACTCCATAGACCCAACTAGCGGCCAAACCACCGCCGACGCCGCCTTTGCAGACCGTCTCCGACAAATGGGCGTCGCACAGCCAAACCCGACGTTTTCGCCGTCGTCAACGGCGGGGCTGTTTTCCGATGCCATGTCCTCAAAGCCGTCCTCCCTGGGGAAGCCGCAGTTTCCGCCGACGTCTAGCAATACAACGCTAAGTGTGCTCGAGGCACGGCGGCAGCTGCAGGCGCGGGCGGAGCAACAATTCGCAGAGATGGGTAGGCTGGAGTCAGAAGGGAGGGAGTTTCTGGATGTGTCCACAATACGAAAGATATTGTATTTGCGGCAGCGTGGGGATACGTCGGCGGATATTGAGTCAGAATTGAGACTCAAGCCGGGAGTGGTGGCGAGGCTGGGAGCCTTAGGCGTGGTTTCACTGGTATGATGATGCTGATGATGGCGGGTCAAGTTTGGCAATGTTCTGCACAATTCAAGCTTCGAGCTATGGCATTATGATGCCATTGGTGCTACGAGCGCTGGTTACCCTCGGTGTGCCAGAAAATGCACCCGGCCTCGTCCTGTTCTGTCCTGTCCAGTCCCTTCCTGTACCATTACATTATGTCCATTGATACCAATCGAGTGTTTTCGTTTTCCTGCACAATTTTGTTGCTTTGCTGTCCCATTGTCCGCAAATGGTTTCACCATGCGCAATGCCCGCCATCAATCCGCAAATCGGCGCCAGTCATGAAGCTGCTTGCATCGCTGAGTAGGAAGACAGCGGCTCCACGATATTCCTCTGGGTAGCTCAGTCGCTTCAACATGTTGGCGTCAGGCCACGCCGTCTTTCGCTCGGGAAATGCCTCGAATAGCCCCGCCGTCATGGCTGTGACGATGTAGCCTGGAGAGATGGTGTTGACGCGGATACCATGCTCACCCCATTCGGCAGCAAGATTGCGCGCCAGCTGCAGCACCGCAGCCTTGGAGGCGTTGTAAGCTCTGGGAAAATCGTCAGTTTTCTCTCTCGCTACAACCCGAGATAGGCAACCTACGGGCAGATCAAGCCCCTATTCGCAACAGTGCCGCTCATGCTCCCGATTAGCACTAGACTTCCCTTTTGCTTGCGCTCAATCATCTGCCTGGCGACAGCCTGCGCCGTCATGAAGACCCCCGTGACATTGACGCCCAGCATCTTGTCGGCGTCTTCAGCCGAGTATTCCAGCGCCGGGGTCTCCTGCTGGATACCCGCCGCGGCGATCAGCCCGTCAATGTGGCCTGTCTCGTTGGCAATGCCGCTGACAATTTCATTGAGTGCCTTCTGGTCTCGCACGTCGACACGGTGGTACGTCAAACTCGAGCCCAGCTCGTTCTTGGCCCGAGCTGCCACCCGTGCGAAGTCGGAGTCTGCGTCCGGAACCGGGAGACGATCCAGGGCATGCACGATGGCACCCGCTTCGAGAAGGCCTTCGGCTTGAGTAAGACCGACGCCGCGTGCTCCGCCAGAAACGATGATCACCTTTTCCTTGAGGCTAAACTCGGGGAGGAGCGTGTTCTGCGACTGCCTCGGGGGGGACTGGTGGAATCGGCGAGATCCCATGGGAGCTAAGGGATTGGTCGACTCTCTCGCCTGCGCAATGGGGTGCTGAGCTGTCCGGTGCAAAACCAGGGCACCGGACCGCCTTGGGAGAATGCAAGGAAGCGCTCGGGATAGTGCCGGGCCGATCGCCCGGGGGAGTGGTGCAGCCATTGTCGTGGATTTGGTGTTATTTGGTGATCGACGGTAATCTGTGCGGTTTGAGAATTTCTGGTTCTGGCTGCTAAAACTCTAAAGCTGCTGGCGTCTGGCAATCGTGTTGCTGTACTTCGACAATTGGCAGCGGGAGGAGGATTTATATACTCAAAGCTATGACAAAGAGCCCTTCGAGGTAGCTCACCCCTCTGGACGACGAAACGACAGCTGGGTGGTGATTACCCCTCCGAGGCTCCGACAAGCTCGTTAGCTTCCAATCCTGGCCACACAAGAAGCTGGCGAGCTGCATTGTCGTTCATTCGCTCCTTCTTCGGTGCCATACCTGGGTTGCCCATCCCCGCAGGCTAACAAGCTGTTCGCTTGTAGCATCCAGTCGCATTTTCCCATCGCAACCCCGAAGCAAGAGCTGTTCGTTTGCTTCTTCTTGGCTCACCTCCTAGACACAGGTCCAGACTCGAGCATCTTGCAGCCGGTGAGAGAGACCCCTGACGGCCGGTGAGGGTGAAGGGTGGTTTCTCACCCTCCCTCGCGCCTTCTCAAGATCCAATCAGATCCATGACTCGGCAAGTTTGACGGGATGGCTTGTTGAGAATGGAACCTGCGGGGAGCCTCTCTGATTAATTGAGCGGCGAGAGGGGGAAGCACGCAATCAATCCACAAGTCTGGTCATCTGTTTGGCCGCTGCCGTCCTCCCGCGCTGTACCTAGGTCCCGTGTGTGTGTGTGTTGTATCCCACGCCAAACGCTGCTTGTCAGGATCCAGACCGACACCAACACGTACGTTCCCGATGCAACCCGGCCCAGACCAGATGCGCCCCACCCCCGAACACGGACTTTGGCGCCGATCTTCTGAAAGAGGGGCATAAGGGAGGGGTGACGGTGGCCGCGCGGCTTTCCGGTTGCGGAAATCCCGAGCGGCGAAGAGGAATGGGGGAAAGGAAGGCACAATGATCGGCTCTCGGATAATTTTCCTTATGGTCACCATACAACACTAGCTGACTTCCTGCGAAGGCCGGATCTACCTTACCTACTCGGGAGGATGGAATGCATTTCCTCCCAGCATGGCGGATCACGGCGACTACATTCCATTGGGCAAACAGCCCAAAAATCTCCGTGTCATTAGTGAGATTTGTGCCAGCGTTCACTGGTGCCAGGTGGTTTTCTACCAGAGCTGTCACAGTACCTAGCTGAAGGATTGGCATTCGGGAACCTCTGCGGATGATGGGGGCCAATCGCAGATACAGACTTCTTGTCGTAGCCGTTGCGTTGCGCACACAACTGTGTACAGTACCTAGCCCAGATCATGCAGCCCCGCGTTCTTGTGCTGACCGTTGCTGCAGGTTCCGCGGGTGCATCGCTGCTTTCACGCGAAAAAGTGGGACGCTGGGAGAAACGGCAGACCACTTCCGGCTCCTGACGCGGAAGTCGCTGGGAGGCTCGCTTTGCGGTGAAGCCCTGTTGCAAAAGCTTGGGTCGATGTGGGGTGTCGTCTCACCCGAACTGCTCTTCTCCTTGTGGCCGTGTTTCGGGCGGTTGTCAACTTTCGCTCTGCTTTCGGCGCCGAAGATGCTCATGATGGCGCCGGTGTGGCAAGTCGGGTAGAGTAACCGTTGGCAAGATCGGGTCCGTTTTGGGCGCTGTCGCGTGAGCGAAAAGCTCTGCTCCAGTTGCTTGGCAAGTGCTGAAAGCCGGCAGCCCTTCGGCAGCCGACCCCCATGTCCGGGGCTCAGCGGACCGCCCGTTGACTCCGTTGTCCCCACTCATCCGGCTGTCAGTGTTTTTTTTGTCAAGCGGAGGGCTGCTGCTCTTTCGGGAAAGCCGAACCGGAGGTAGTATTCCCGGGACACCCCCACCCACCGGGTTGACAGAGATGTCAACAGGACCTCGCACAAAAAGACACCGAGCATGGGTTGATGTCGATTTTGGTCCCATTCCCATTGTTGCGCCCGACAGAAAGCCAGCACCAAATCAACGTAACACCGGACGCTTCCCACAGCCTGTCAGCATCACGGATCGCGACCGCGTATTACGCTCATCAAACTAGGCTGAAGGCTGGACCTGTGTTCGCCGAATAAACGGACTCTTACGTGTATCGAAGTCTTCATCACCGAACTCTCTTCTCCCGAGCTTACTTAGACTACTGATAAAGCAGCGCCCTAACGAATAGCCAATAGAGGTCAAAAATCTGCAAGTTTTATCATCGCTGTAGCCTGGAGCGGTTAGGTTTGGTCCCCGAGGTCAGTTGGGACGCAGAGAAGCTGCCCTCGAGCGCCCGGCTCGGGAGTAGTTTGGGATAGCGAGTTCGCCGAAGCGTGGCTCTAAAGTTAATAGTCCAAACTGTAGTGTGAACCAAACGGTGTAGCGCCATCTGCCGTCTGGCAACGGTTTGGAACTTCTGGGATGCCCCATCCTCCCCATTCCCTCCCCCTAACCCTGGTGGAGATGGGACGTGCACAAAAAAAAAGGTTTTCTTGGCATACAAGAAGAGTTCTTCACACATTGAGTACCTACACATTCGCGTGTAAACACGGAGTACGGACGAATAACGGTAAGAGCCGACCGTCCCCTGCCAAGGAAAACATTGCTCTCAATCAATCCGATACCCTCAGATTCTGCAAATCACACTCATCAGAAGACTTTAGGATTTCTTATTGGAAGCATAGAAAATGAAGGGAAAGAGTGACATTTCGTTGTTTCCCTCCCGTCAGACCCAAATGTCATACGATAGGGCTAGTGCCGAAGTAACCTCTCAGGGAGCCACAGCTAGGATCCCGATGCCAAGCTGCCGCTGGTTGCGGAGCCGGTGCTCCAGATCCTTGCGATTTCTGGAATTGTCTTTCGATTTTTCACGGCTCTCGCCTCGTTCTCGCTTCTAGACTTTTTCCCTGGAAGGCAATTGTTTATCGAGCTTCTCCAGCTCCTCCACGCAGCATGGGAGAAAGAGGGAAGGCGCGCACGCGACTTGAACAAGACGATGACGCAGCTTCTCCATGCCTGTCTCGGATCCGAATAAGAGCGCCTCAGCTGCCAAACTCACTAACTCGCAGAGCCAAGCAGGTCCGCTTCGCAAGATGGCCTGGTCGTCTTTCGATTCCTGTCATCCAAAATGGCATCGCGCCTTTGCCGCGGTTGGCCGAAAAACCGTCAAATTTTGTTTCAAGGTGCGGCACTTGACAACCCACGTTTTATAATCGACATACCGGGGGGGAGAGGATCGTAGACAGGGGTTCCCGGCCGGGTCGGCTCGGGCAGGGTCGGACGAAAACTACAACATCGGGAAACATGTTCCCAGACACGAATGCCATGGTCCCTATCAAACTGGTTCCCGAGCCACCGTGACAGGTATTTTGCTTGCCATGCGGATGCAGGTCAAATGCAAGGTGGCTTGCATTCGCTGCCGTGTCCCCCCCTTGAACCCCCTCGCCGTTTCTCGTGAACCGCGAAGTGTTGCACTCCCGCAGACGCCGATGGGGAGAAACCCAATGTCGTATAAGTGGCCGCCAAAAATACGGCTCAAGGGAACGAGGGCAGCCCTCCCCTGCCGTCCATATGGCAGGTTTCGCAGGTTCACTCATGAGTGGCAGCAGCGAGCTAGTGGGACCCCCCTGATATCGTACGAGAGAGGAAAGCTGTGTCGGGGTCTGACTCGCCGTTGGGGTTTCGAGAGCCATGTCCCAGGTTTTCCAGGTGCGTGTTCCACTCCCGGCGGGAAGTTCATTTCACACCAGGCCCGCGGGATGTAGGATGGCTTCGACGGGGCCGATAAAACTTAGCGTTCTCCCGTGCCTGCTCGCCCAACGCTGCTGTGAGAGAGATTGCTCGTGGTCGTACCTTCCTTGATTAATATAAGCCTGGAGCCGAACATTCTCTCATTTTTCTCCCCGCGCCTCCAGACATTCGTTTGCCTCGGTTCGCTTGTTTTCCGGCGCCAAACCATCCTCACGCTGTGCGCGACAACCCATCACTTCGTTGCATTTTTGAGAGGGCGACTGCTACCTTACCCAACGTACACTATGGCTCTCACTTACCAGCAGACCAAGTTGGTCCGCGACACGATTCCAGCCCTCCGCGACCATGGCGAGCGTATCACGTCCATCTTTTACCGAAACATGCTACACGACCATCCCGAGCTGCACAACTACTTCAACAGCGTCAACCAAAAGAATGGACGGCAACCACGCGCCCTGACGGCCGTGATCCTCAGCTTTGCTGCCAACATCAACCACATTAGCGAGCTGATCCCCAAGTTTGAGCGCATGTGCAACAAACACTGCTCGCTGGGCATCAAGCCCGAACACTATGAGATTGTGGGCGAGTACCTGATCCGGGCTTTTGGTGAGGTCCTGGGTCCTGCAATGACACCCGATGTGCAAAGCGCATGGACCAAGGCGTACTGGATGTTGGCCAAGATGTTGATTGGCAGAGAGGCACAGATGTACAAAGACTTTGACAGCTGGTCGGGCTGGAGGAAATTCAAGATCGATCGCGTGGTGCCCGAGTCAGACGACATCTACTCTTTCTACCTGGTGCCGCAAGATGGCAAGCGGCTGCCGAAGTTCTACCCGGGGCAGTACATCTCGGTGCGCGTCCAGCTTCCCGACGGCTACTTCCAGTCAAGGCAGTATTCCATAAGCGATGCGTACCGGCCCGACCACTACCGAGTCAGCGTAAAGCGTGACGAGGGAGCCCGTTACTCCAACTCGGTGTCCGAGTCTTTCTTCCATCCCGGAATCGTTTCTAACATGTTGATCGACCAGTTCCCTGCCGGATCTTCTGTCGAAGTTTCGCACCCAGCCGGCGAGTTCTTCCTAGACGTCGACAACAACAGTACCGTTCCACTGGTGCTGATATCCGCAGGTGTCGGCGTTACGCCTATGATCTCGATTGCCAACACCATCGTCGAGGCACAGCCCGGTCGCCAGATCTCATTCATTCACGGCGCGCGGAACAAGGTAGCCTTCGAAGATCACATTGGTCAACTTAAACAAAAGCATAAGAACTTCCGTGCCAAGATCTTTAAGACGAACCTGGCGAACAGCGACCAGATCGGCGTGACCTACGACTACGACTTCCGCATGGACTTAGCCAAGATCGATCCGGAGGATCTGTTCCTGCACCACAGTGGCACCGAATACTATATATGCGGACCCGAGCAGTTCATGCTTGAGATGTCTGACTATCTTAAGTCCCAAGGTGTCCAGTCGTCAAGGCTCAAGTTTGAACTGTTCTCGACTGGCGACCTGGCACTGAAGAAATGACAGGCCGGATAACCCGGGTGTTCGTTGTTTGATGCAAAACAACAAGAAAGAAAAGAAAAGGCGGAAGAGAGGTCAAAAGTAATGCCGTGATGACAGCTGGGGATGGGAGACCGAGATCCTTTTCATGTGAACATAAATTTCCCCTTATTTCCTTTCATGTATGTAGGGGTTTGGAGCTTTGGGGCACAATATGGTCTTCACGTGGGCATGGATCGGCTCTAATCATGCGAGAAAGGGTAGTTAGAGGCAGGAGTGGCGAGCATAATCGCGTTGGGAATATATCATAGACGGGACTCCCGATGATGCCCTCTGGTATCGCGGGGTTGGGGTTGAGCGACGATAATAATTTCTGTGTTCAAATTTTTTTTTCTTTGGCGCCCCGCGCCGCGTGTTCACGTGAGGCATCCCTCGCTACGAATAAAGCTCTCCGCAACCGACGACCCATGGGTCTTGGAACAGCTGTTCGCCTTTGCCACATCCTTGGCACACGATGTCGATGCTCAGTGGCTCAAATATCGGGGGGCAATCTAAGCCTGTTCAGCCCCGCAACTTCGGCTTTGCGGACAACATGGAGGTAAGTACGAAGAATAAGAGCTAATTCTTCTGCAATCAACCGAAAGTTTATGACAGCTTTTGACGGCCAGACCCGTGACTTTGGGCGGCAGTGTGTCTATCATCTTGTCATTGTTGACCACGCGCCGTTCAGTGACCGGTAAATTTCTCCACCCTAGAAAGGTTCTCGCCCTAATGTCTAGTGTAGGTCCGATGGCTTGCATAACTACGGACCCCAGCACTGGGGCGATGCATCACTCCAATTCGCCTGGATTCGCCCAATCGATTGGCCGTTTGACTCAATGCCGTGTCAACGCCTGTGAGGCTGAATCTTGGCACTCACAATTACCAACAGGAGTAAGATAGGGGTTGTGATAAAGATGGCAGGACTGGCACCAGGATCGCTGTTTGCTGGCGTCTGACTTTTCGTGTCTGTCATTCTCCGACTGACACGATTGCTATCCATAAGGACGAGATTGACGACAAAACGACGGCAATAATGCGTGTCTTTCTCCCGGCTTTTCTCCTTGGCACGGCCTCGGTCGCGACCGCGGCTTCATCGACGAGTCATCCGCACCCGCATCTTGGCAGGAGAGACGAATTGCAGACTTGCGCCGATCTTACCATCGCGAACAACAATGGAGACAGAAAAGTGGTTATTGTCATTGACAGCTCGGGCTCCATGTCCTCCAACGATCCAAAAAACCTTCGACTCTCGGCAGCGCGTGCTCTGGATGACTTTCTGATCTCCAACTCAGAGGCCGGGGGCAATGTCAAGCCAGACCAAGTTGCTGTTGTTGGCTTCAGCGGCTCAGCTTATTCCGTCTTTGAGCCCGGCGACCCTGGAGACCCCAAAGTCAAGGAGGCCATCGGCAAAATTAAGGTGTCGGGCAGCACCTACATCGCGGGTGGTGTTGCCATGGCCATGGACAAGATCGCTGCCATGTCTGGCCCAACTAAAGACAGGAGCTCCATTGTCGTGTACACGGATGGCTCCGACTCGAGCACAAGTGAGCTGGTTCGCACCATCAAGAATGCCACGGCCCAGGGCATCCGAGTTTCGTTTGGCTATCTTGACGATAGAGCCAGTGCCCAACCCAAAGAAGTCCTGCTGGCTGTCCGCGAGTCTAGAGGCATCTACGCGACAATCACAGTGGCTGCTGGATCTATCAATTTTGTCAATTACGTCTTGCTCAATGGTCTATCTTACCAGGACAACCCACAGGGTGCAGGTGATCGTTTGTTAGCCGGGCTCGCATCAACGCAGTTCATATCAGGCTCCAGCCCAGTGAGCATGAAGTATTTCGCAGAGCGGGGCGAAAAGGCAAACTTCACACTCGTCAGCTTCACCAGCGACACTTTGAACATGGAAGCGCGCATGAACGGTCAGACGCTTAACTCGACATCGTCCTCGACAAGATCCACTACCAGGAAAATCATGGAGGTGACACCTTCAAGTAACGGCGAACTTGAGATTGTCGTGACTGCATCGAATTCGCCGAAAGACGGCCTGTTCTCTATCGTCACGGGGTCCACGTCGCCCATCAAGAACTGCACTGTCGGTGTCGGTGGCGGTAACAACACGAGTGGGCTCAGCACGGGCGCCAAGGCAGGTCTCGGCGTTGGCGTTGCAGCGGCTGTCTTGGGTAAGTTGCTGTTGATGATTTAGGGGTGCCTTGAGAATAGCTGACGATTTGCGCAGGTCTTCTTGGTGCTGGTTTCGCTGCTTATAAGCATTTCCACACTCCAGGGAATACAACATCCGCTCCCGCCGGCACCAATACGACAGCGCCGGCCGGAGGTTACGGGGATACCACTGGATACTACCCTGGCGCCGAGAAGATGGGGCCGGGGACAACCACTTCGTCTCTACCAACCAACCACACCGGGGGCCTCGAGGGGAATATGACGGGACAAGCACCCGGAGGAGGGCCGCTGACGGTTGGCCCACCAGCGGAGATGGCTCCTCCCGGGGCGCCATACTCGGCTGTTCCTCCTTTTGTCCCACCAGTGATTCCACCTATGGGGCCAAACCATACCGGGGGTAAGCATTCCCCGTCGCAGCACAGCAGCTACAATTTGCCGCATGGCCCTGGAAGCCAGTCACCAAACTTGGGCTACCAACAGTTATATGGCCCTGTAAACCAGTTCCAGCAGCCCCTAGGTGATTACAATGTCTATCAGAGCCACACGGGCCCGGGAACATTCTCGGACGCCAATTCAACGTCTGGCCCGTACTCATCCCCAAATCATACGGGGTTTAACGGTGGCAACCACACGAACTGGGGTCCTGTGAATCCGTCGACTCCAAGCACAGGGCTGTCACCAGCTCCTGGGCCTGGTCAGCAGCCACCTCCACCATTCTTCACCCTGCCTTCCCCACCGACTGGGCCGCAACAACCTGGCAGACAGGAGAGAAAGCATCATCATCACGAATGGCTCGCGCCTGATTCAGCTTGCGAGCACCCGGATTGTCCCCTGGTGGCACCGACGCACCAGTGCAGTCCTAATAGAGAGACCTGTAACTGTGTTTGCTGCGATCCCAACTGTCTAGTGACAAAACGGGGCTTGTAAGGTTGGTTCTGTTTTGATAGTATGGTTGTCGTGCAGTTCTGCGGACTTTGCCTTGATTTATATACCCTGAGACGGGCGTCGTCCACCTGGAGGACTTCTACTAATAGAATTCGGTTTTGTGTAAATGTATTTGGATATGAAGCCCGGCCTCCTTGAAAGGATGTTTTACACCGAACGGCTACACGTGTGGCTGCATCTGTCTCAAACACCTCGGCTTGGAGGTATTGCCTTGGGAATTATGTCAGAATCACGATTGTCTCCAAGACAGTTTCAGGAGAGGTGCAGAACTGGGGAAGTACAAAGAAGGTTCCCTCGCTCCGAGACATTCTAGAAGCGCACCTAGAACGAAGGACGGCGGTGGGGGCGATAATGACACAGGCGATCGATGTTTCCTCGTGTCAGCCTCACGTGGTATTCGCCTCTGCGATACTTGTACGGAACTTCAGCGTCTGACAAACATATGCTCGCTCCAGCCCGTTTGCCTCGTAGATCGAGAGGACTTTGTCAAGCTCGGGTGAGTCCGTGTCCGACACGACAACACACTTGTCCTCCATCCCGATGCTCCAACATGGTTGGTCCTACGCAAGACGCAGTCAATATTTGGTCGTTTGGATGACGCGCTGCGGAATCGGGATATTTGTGAGACTCGCAGCGCGACGCGAGCTGCTACTCAGGGGTAAACGGTGGACTCGAAAATGGTGTCCTCAGCTTTCGCGCATTTGTGCTATGCTGTCACGCTCGTTTGCTTGTCAAACCTAGCACCAGGTGTCGCTTGATCAAGTCGGGGGGAGGGTTGTGTTCCAGCGAGCCGCCACCGAGGAAGTTCCCTCGTTGTCAACAGAGATTAACGGAGGCCAGGACGTGTGATGTTAGTAGTGCTGGTATATAAGACGATGGATATCCCACTGCCGCCATGTCGGAGTGGGTTTCTTGTCTCAAGATACGCATAGGCCAGCCAGGCAAGGACTCTCGTTAAAAGCAACCCGCCAACGCCAACGCCATGTATCTCTCAACGCTTTTGGTGTATCTACTTGCCGGCTCCCCGTCTTGGGGCACGCCAGCCTGTCTTGGCACCGATCCTGGCACCCAACCTGGCTCTGGGTCATGTTCCGACTCTGAAGCCGGGACAGAATCCCAGTCCGACTCTCGCGGTCCAGTGTATTTCCTCCACAACCGCATCAAACCCGCCCGCAATCACGGAGCGCACGCGCAGGGAGCCTACAATGACCACCAGGTCTACGAGGCGCGGCGGGAAATGGGCCTCAAATTCGATGGTGTTTTCTCCAGCAACTCATCTCTCATCGTTGGCACAGGTACAGGTACAGGTGCAGGTGCAGGTGCAGGGACAGGAACAGGGACTGCAGTGCTTTGGACGATGACGGGAACGGGTCCGGAACCGGGGCTCATCATCTCTACCTCGCTGACATCTTCATCTTTGTCAATGTCGAACAGTAGCAGCACTGGGAACGGCTCCAGTGCCAGTACCAGTACCAGCAACAGCTCCGGCACCAGCAGCAATAGCAACAACACCAGCACCGGCCTGAATCCAGTGGTCATGACCGTGACAGCCCCCATGGTGACCATCACCGAGCCCGTCGTGACCCTCTTCCCTGGTCCTACTTCAACCCACACCATCTTTGTGATGGCTTCACCTGTGACCGTTGCCCCTGGCAGCGGAAGTAACGGCACGGGAACCGCAGCCGCAGCCGCAGCTGGAGGCGTCAGTACCATCACAATCACCGTCACCGCCGGCGCCAATCCCATCCCGGCCCCCGGAACCCCCAGTCCCGTCAACCCACCGCCCAATCCAGAAACCCCAGTCCCCGGTCCCAACCCGGTCCCAGCACCTGACTCCGTCATTGGCGAAACAGTCACTATCGTCCAGACGACAACCACACTCTCTGTCTCAGCCGGCGTAGCCGTCCCGGCGACGAAAACGTGGACAAGCGTCGTAGTGATCCCGGCCTCGGTCACGGCGGTTTTCCCTTCCGGACAAAAGGTGACGGAGAAGACGCAGATGGCGGCGACGACGGCGACAGCGACTAAAGTGGAGGTGATTTACGTTACTGTGGTGAGTCCAGAAACCCCACCTGGAAGCCCTCTCACTGTTTACGACCTTGGAATGGGGGCTGGTTGTTTGGCAATGACATGATGCGGATTACTAACGTCGTTGTGGTGAACTTTGAACTAGACTGCTGCTCAGCCGAATGCGGTTACACTTTGGTCGGGCACTACGACCGTGACTGTGTCTTAGTGTGTGTGGCCAGATATTTTGAGGTGGAGCTGACGGGTAATATGGTTTGTAGACATGTGGAGAGGAAAATGGTGGCGAGAATGGAAACAATCTGGGGAGATAGATATTCTCCTATTGAGTTGAATCCGTTTCACCACAACATTTTGTTGTTCGGGTCACCCCCTGGTGTTGTATAGGTTTCGCCGAGCCGAGACGAGACCTGCCTAACATGCCTTGATATTTTTTTTCCCGTGCCTCTGTGTTGTGTACTGAATTACTACCTAGAATACCTCTTTCTCAATGTGTCACACACATACACACACACACACATAGAAAACGGCAATCACGAAGAGCCCAAAGTGACAGTTGGCCCCGTATTCCCTCGGTGAACCGGCCTCACTTTTGATTTTTGCTCATTCTTAGCCAAAACATCAAATTACCTACACGACAAAACAAGACTCAATAGACTCCAGTCCTCAACATCGCCGAGATGGTTGGAAAGGGGGTAGTAAACATAGCGCACGGACCATATCCACCATACGTATCCATACCGGATAGGATCCCTCCTAAGGCTAGCCGGAGCTAGGCCCTGGGGTTGAGTTGGAAAAAAAAAACGACTGCAGCAGGGCCCGTGATCCTATTAACAAACTACCTACCTACCTAGGTAGGTAGGTAGGTAGGTAACTAAACTAGTGTATTCGTAAGACAATGATAAAAACAAGGGCTCTCTCTCCCTCTGTGTTCGCGAGCCTCCCTCGGGGCCGTTTATTCGCTACCTAGGTACCTATGTACAGACCAGACCAGACCAGACTAATTGAAGCTCCTAGCCGCGAATGCATGCACTACCCACCAGCGTCGAAACCAAAAGTCACGACGAGACCCACGGGGTTTTTGGGATCGTCCAGTCCCCTGATCTTGTTCCCATGTGTGTGTGCATACGTACGTACGTAACTACCGTTGGAAGAACTTGCGCCCGATCTGAGTGATGAAAAAAATCATAAAGGTAGCCAGGGTAGGTATTTGCGCCGCAAATTCACATTTGCCTCTCAGCTAGGTAAGGTACCTTAGGTAGGTAGATAAGGTAGATTCGATGCAGACCTGCCTCTATTCTACATGAGCGGTGCCACATCCCGACATGAAACTTTGTGGGCGCGCGAAAATTTTCGCTACCTACCTATCTAATCTACCTACCGAGGTACCTAGGTAAGGTAGTTGAGGCAATGCCTGTGCCGTGCCAGAAACAGAGAGGCACAGTGTTGTTGTTTTTTCCTATCCCCTGCCTGTCCTCCACTCCCTAGGTAGGTCAGTCAAGAGGCAGGGGAGGGCAGGGCGAGTGAGGCAGGGCAAAGTAAGTATGTAGGTGGTGACAATCAAAACCTTTCCTTTCACCAGTGTCCGTACCTCCCTACTTATGTTGCTCGTGCCTCAGTCTCGCACGACCTAGGCAGAGCAATCCCCGCATTACCCGCCCCTCCCCCCTCCCCCCCCCTTCTCACTCTTCTCCACTCGACGACGTTCACCAACAGGATTACCTCTTTGACATGCTTTCACCCTAGCTTCGCCATAGACTGTAGCGCGCGCTACGCTGCGCTGTGCTGGCTGGGGCTGCCCTTCGTTACCCGCTCAAGTTAACCTTTGACGGGGGTTGTTTTGAGCCGCCGCTGGCAAGCATGCGGGGAAAGGGTAGAGCAGGTACATACGCAGCAAAAGCTGCAGGGTGGTGATGATGATGTGAAGCAAAAGCGAATAAGATACCTGCGCTAGGGACAGGATACATCAACGCCCCTGCTTGGTACTTGACAGAAGTACCAGTACTTCCAACTGGCACGGGGGGGTGTTTTTTTCATGTCAGGTGGGTCGTCAACTGAACCGATTTTAGCAAGTTTGAGTTCGAGTTGAGTCCTTCCCGGCTGCTGCTGCTGCTGCTGCCCAATGCTGTGTGGATGGATGGATGGATGGATGAACGAATGTGCCCTTCCGCTTTGGCGTTTGTTTCTGATCCACCCACACACACCCTGACGAGAAAAATGCACGATCTGCCCACCCTGCAGCCGGCTTGACAGAGAGGCAGTTTGTTCCCTTTGGTTGGTTGGCTGGCCCGTTTACCAGTCAGCTTTAAATACGGGAATTTGATAAGTGAAAAACATCTTGTTCCCGAGATTCCAATCCCCCGTCTACCGCATTTCCTTGTTCGGCAAGTGATCACCACGCTATCACAGTGGTAGGGCCGTGATGGTGATGACTCTTGGTCGTGATGGGTCAAGGCATTGGCTTGCCAGTTTCACGCTCTCGGGGTGATGTGAATAATAATGATTATACCAGAGGGCTTTGAATCACTGGCTGGGGTGTCTTGAAGGTGTGAGATTGGTTCCTCGTGGGGGCACGCTGAGCCTAGTAACCGCAGTTATGCCAAGTGGGCAAAGTACCTAAGTAGTCAGTCAGTCGGTGAGCAGGTTTCTGCCGCTTCTGCTGCGATCTGAGAAGTGAAAAAAAGAACGGCAAGAAAATAAACATTCCCGGCAAGCACACTAGGGAGGGCCGTTTGTTCTCTCGGGACAGGGTACCTACGTCCGGACCCAGTATTTGCCGGCTGTTGGTGTTTGCTTGCTTGCTTGCTTGTGCCGCACGCTTTGCCTGGATACATTTCAAATGTTGCCTCGGTGGGAAATCGGTGAGTCGGATTGAGAACCGACAAGCCAAGCTTCGGCGATAACAGGGCGGAGATATCGACCAAGGGCACGATCGAAAGGTATCGGGGCATGGGTAGATAGGAAAGAAAAGAAAACGAAGGAACCAACGAAGAAAAAAAGAAAAAAATCAACTCTGTGGCTGTGTCAACTTTGCGCAGCAGAGCAGAATACTTCCGGCGGCCGGCCAAAAAGCAATTTTGCTTCTCGGGGGCTCGAAACATCACCACACGTCCCAACAGCTTGGTTGACTACCTACCTCAGGTAGGTAAGGTACCTAATCTCGTATGAACAGGTTGGCACCGGAAGCCTGCAGCCAAGCCGAAGATCCATGGTGCGTAGGGACTGGATGACTCCCGAGGGGAACTAATCCGCGTTATATTTTATTCGTATTTGTACGACGAAATTTGAAACCATTCCTAGAATTCGCTTGTGTACTGAAGCTCATTCACGGGAGTGGTGGCTGGCTCAGTGTTCTCTCTGATACCATTTACCAGATTCAACGTTTCACGTGCATGGTGCGGGTCTGAAGAATAGTGTCTTTCAAACGGTCATACTCACCCCCTCCCAGAAAGTGTCGTGATTCGACAAATAAAAGCCTGGTTTGGCCCAAGAAATGACGCTATCAATGCACAGCGCAACGACGGGAAACGAGGATGCCTTTTGGGTGGGGGGTCATCATTCAAAATAAGCGCCGCTCCCGTCCCTTGGATCAACCATCTGTCTGCAAGCAACGGGACTTTTCCAATGTAACCTTGGGCCGGCTGAGAAGCGCCAAACCCGCGTTTTGGCATGTCAACTCTGTCAGTTCTCACAATGGGGACTGAAACGTTTGTTTATTACCAGACCAAATTTTTTTGCATCCTGATTATCTATGATTGCGAAGCAGTGTCAAATCTGTCCATAACTGATTCTAATTCAAGCGTGGCAGTTCCCAACCTCCCCCTTTCTAAAAGTATTACAAGAAACCGATGAAACACAGACAGGGGTGCGGCCGGCCGCTTAGATGGGTCTGGCTGAACAAGTGAAGACAGAACCCAGTGGTTTGGTTCAGGTCGGCGACCAAATACCCAAAAACAGTTGTGAGTCTTGCGAACTCCACTGTCGGACGTTCGGAAAACAAACTAACGCGGGAAAAAGAAGAAAGCATATGGGGGGTTCGTCTGATTCGTCCACTACTTACTCTCTGCACACACACAGTGTGAGTTGATCGCTTCGGCACAGTGGCCCGATTTTGTTGACGTTATTCGCTTTGCAATGGAATAGACGGAATGGTCTGCGCCTGCGCAGGAGAGAAGCTGTCCTGAGGCACGTACTGTGAGCAAGAAAGCATACGTGTACCCACTTGAAGAGCATCCTTTGTGTCTATGCCCATTTCTCGCGGGGCGGGGAACCCAGATGAGATTGATTGCTGCATGCAAGGTCTATGCTTGTGATACCACCCTGTGCGCCCCTTGTCCTGCCCTGCCCTGCCCTGCCCTGCCCTGCTCTGTCCTTCCCGCCAGGTCCTTTCGGTGTGCTGGCTTTTTTGGCCTTTTTTTTCTCTCTCAAGCTTCTGGGAGTGGCTCCGGCCCTCGCGGCTGCTCTCTTCCTTCTTCGTCCCGTTAGTGCCATCATGCTACGACCAACAGCCAACAGTCACACATCAAACAGGCGCGCTGCCATGTCGTGTAACTTGAGCCATCGCAATATTTCGTGTCAGAATTCAAGTGGTCAGGTCAGGGGGCGCTCACATGACCGTCTCTGTCTCCGCGTTTGTGCCAGACCCCGCTGGTTTTTGGTCCTCCCCGCATTAATGGGGGCATGATGAAGTCGTGTCGTGACTATGGTTTTTTCCCAACGTCCACGGTATTGAACTCTGTTAGAGCGACGCGTTGCTCTTGAGATACCTGTCTGAATTTCTCCCTTTTCTGCTCCCTTTCGAACCTCCTTTTTTTTCCCTGGCGGCTATCGAGTCACCCGATCCGACGATGAGCATCAAGCTAGGGAAACCTGGAATAAAAGCGAAGAGTGAGAATGAAAGAGAACACATATATGTAGCAGTGTGCACCACCACCATGTTTGCTTTCCTGTCCCTTTCTTCCTGCATTGAAGAAATGCACATGTCAGCTCAGCCAAGCCTCCACATACGCTCGACTGACTCGACTCGATTACATCAATCACCCACTATGGGCTGACCACCACGATACTCTCAAATCAATAGAGAGCAGACCTCGGAGCAGACTACCTAGGTGGTAGCTTACTATCAACGAGTCAAAATTTGCAAAATCTCAACGAACGAACGAGAAACTCGCGCAAAATCATCGTCCAGCATGGCTGGCTGCCTTCCCTACCGACCTAACCACCTTCCTAACTGATTTAAAAAAAAAAAAAAAAAAAAAAAAAAAACCCCCCCCCCCCCCACCCCAAACAACATATACCTA
>Ga0247765_1000405_pt1 | contig 34369 bp, 37 predicted proteins | sample UWRJL106311C6_FD_179949 | JGI IMG/M metagenome (GOLD analysis project Ga0247765, IMG submission 179949) | Plant litter microbial communities from Arlington Agricultural Research Station in Wisconsin, United States - UWRJ-L106-311C-6 | ecosystem: Environmental > Terrestrial > Plant litter >...
GCGCTTGTCCGGGGGGGGGGGGGGGGATGTTGTGAGATAGAGGTGTGATTGGTTTGGGGATTTCGTCTCACACCGATCAACACGGTGCAGACGCGGTACTTTCAGTCGCTGTAAGATTTTAGCACCATCAGAGAGGGATATTTGCCTAATGGGTATCACTTGGGGAAGGAGTTGCATGAATGTTGTTGAGTTGTTTTTTCCTGGCTAGAGTTGGAATTAAGACTGGCAGCGAACCCAAAAGTGGTGTTGATAACTCCGAGTGCGATCTGAAGATGCGAGCTTTGTCTCAACTGAACTCCACACACCCGGAGTCTTGCCTCGGCAGCTAGCCTGGTAATCTGGGACTAGTGAAGAAGACTTGACTCTGGCCTGGCAGCACTGGGCCGACTAGAGGGTGGACAAGTGCCCCGACCCCAGAGACCAGTCCAGTCCGGTGTGACCGAGAAAGCGGGATGTTGGACCCAATTGGGTAACTGGTTGTTGGATGTCCTATCTCCTCGAGGTCAGCTAAGCCCGGATTAGCCCAGATTTGTTTGTAGTCAAGAGATACATTGATGGTCCGTGACAAAAGGAGTTGTTCGAGGGACAGTAAACAAGGTAGAAGGAAGTTTGAAAACACCACCCCCGATTCCGAGGGCGGATGGAGTAATTTAGACGTTACCAGTAGGTTAAAAGGAAACATTCGCGGAGGCCGAAAAAAAAGGGGTCTGTATGAGATTCGAATTTACAGCCTGGAGCAGGTGCAACCAGAGAGTAACCTTTGCTAAAGTCAAGAACGAGGCTTGTGGGATAGAGGTTAATTTCTAGAGCTCTGAAGAATGTTGTCGTGACCCAGTGCCTGTGCTCCAGGGGAGGTCCAGATTTCAGCCTTATTGTCTACGAAAGCAACTCGCGCTCTGAAATCCAAGTCGAATGGGCCTGCAGCCCACTCCACGCCCCAGTGCCCTAGTGCCCCAGCAAAGCTACTTCCCTCTGGACCGGTGACTCCCGTGCGCCACTGCTCCATTTAGCACCTCAATCTCGACCACGGCGACCCAATTGAAGTCCTGATAACCACATCCGCAGTCGCAGAACAACCTGAGGGAGGAAGAGAGGCCATGTCAACCGGGGACGATGGAAGTGAGAAGCCGGAACACCTGGCTTCCACGAGGCAGACGCAAGACAACACGGACGAATACAAGAACGAGAACGATCAACCATGGTACATATCATGGTATGACGGCGACGATTCGATTGAGAACCCAGAAGCCCCAAGCCATGAACTCAGGCTGGAAAGGTTGCCAGAAAGTGAGAGCGAAGAATCATCAAAGGTGTCAGAGGACGAATCCGATCTCGAAGACGACCCCGAAGCCGACCTCGACTATTACTTTTCGCAGCCCGAGCCCGATTGCGTCATCCACCCCGTTTCTTGGAGAATATTCCATGCGAAGCGAATGATTCACATGTCGTTTTGGGACTACGACGTGTTCGATTGCAGAGACTCACCAGGTACGTCGCCCTTACGTATTTGCCGAGTTAGAATCATACTGACCCTCGCACAGACAGAGACGCCTCCAATGCCAACATGACAGTGGAGCAGTTGATAGAGGAGGAGATTGACTCGATCCTTGACGAGAATAGAATGACCAAAGAGACCGTTTTCATCACTATCCTGGCTCAAATATACCTCGAAATCGCCAAGGGTTTTCGCAGAACTTGCGTTGAACTAGAGGAGAAGTTTACGGACGATTCGTACACGGTCGAACAAGGTGATGGCTTATCATTCACGGCAGAGGGGAGCACAGAGCGCTTGGAAGAACTTTCATATTACAGGAAACTAGCAGCGTACTGCACTCGCCGGTACAGGGAGTGTATGAGGACTTACTGCGCCAAGCTCGCCGCTGCAGATCCAGGAGCGAAAAGAAAGAGATACCCAGTGACAATGACACATTTGGAGGCTCCCTCCCCCCTTCAGATAAAGAGGCCAAGGGCGAGTGTAATTTAGTATGACCGCACACACATGAGGCATTCTTTGCCAATGCCTCGGATGCCTGTTCGAGGGAGGAGGGCGATACGGCGTCCATACCCGAAGTTTGCCAGCTAGTCTAACAAGCTCGGCATCGGAGGCTTTGGGACCATGATGTGTCAGTCATTGCGGGGACTGTGCTGGGATATCTCATTGCCTGTCTGATTTCCATGCTACATAGCATGTGGGCCTCTTAGCTGCCTCCACTGATTAGAAGATTTTGTTGGCAGAAGAGCAGCTGCAGCGAGGAGCGGTAGCCCGACAGCGGCATCATGTGGTTGGTGTAAGTTGGTCATGGAGAGGATGAAAGTTTTGCTCGACTTGAAGAGTCGGGCTCCAGCGTGTGCATCTTGCCTTTTTAGCTGACAAGATATCATTCTTGCTAGGATATATATTTCATGCCTCCCACACCGTACCTCGGTCACACGTGGAGTTCGTTTCTATTGGTTTCTCTCCAACACCCTTCCTAGGTACAGAGGTACCTATCTGACTTTTACCACTACCAGCATCCTTCAAACATCATTTCCATCCGTATACACACACGCATATATTCCAGCAACAATCACAAACAATGTGCTGCCCAACACATAGCTTTTCTACGCCGTCAAATCCACCTTTCTCAGTCTCACCCGCGGGGCAGTCGACCAACTCTCCCTTGCCATTGATGAAAAAGACTAGATTCCATCACCGTGCAACTCGCCATCCCGGGGGGGGGCGGGGGGCGTCCACACTCCTGGCTGGGTCAATGTCGTTGTATAAATTCATAGCAGGCGCTGGACTAGAAATGGTTTTTTTTTTGTTGACAATGTTCGTGGTGTAGATACGACGGGGCTTTCCCAAAGTGGATACCTCGGTAGAGGAACTGCATGAGTTGATAGAAGAGGAGAGGGGGACCTGAGAGGGATAGCTTGAGATTTTATGGTATTGAGTAGATCAGGTAGGTAAGCACCTAGTAAAGGGCACATGCATGATGGTTTTGGGGGGGGTGAGGTCCCTACACCCGCTTGGCTGGTGAGAAATTAGATAATAATCAGCATTTTCTTCTCTAATCTCCTGAGTTTAGCACCCCCTCTATCTTCCACTTCTATCTAGCTGGCATTACGTCGAGCATAAGCACAACACTATAGATCCTGTGAATCATGTCCCACTGTCAATTTGCTCCGGCACGTTTCTTGATGCCCAGGCGTCCCATTCATTGCACGTGTTTTGAACCGTCTGCGGAATACGCATCCGCTTCACCGTCTCCGGCTGGACCACAAATGACGAAAAGAAGCCTCCAGCTGCGTGCCACGCAATGTGACAGTGGAAGCCCCACGCGCCCGGGTTGGCGTCGAATTGCATCACTGAATGGCCGCCGCCACGGACAAGCTGCACGTCTCGTCGCTGGGGGTTTTCTGGGCGTATAACCGTGCCATCCCAGAATCCTGGACCCTCGTGGAGAATGTAGGGGTTATGGCCGTGAAGATGCATCGGGTGGCTGGCATCGTCAGTCACACGAATGAATGACCCAAAAAAAAGGACCATCTTGCAAATACTCACGGGCCAGGGGTCTTGTTGACGACGACCAAACGGACCGAAGAATTGGAGTAGAAGTTGAGCACGTTCCACTCCTTCTCGAATGTAAAGTTACCCTCGTTCGCCTGTAGGAGAATTGGGTGATTGAAGTTGGCACGCATGGATACACCATTGAACTTCCAAAGAGTGATGTCGGAAGAATTCTTGAAAAGTTCAATCTCCATCGTCTGCAAGAAGGTCGGCGCAGGTACTGGCATGGGAAACACGGGTTTGGTTATGGAGAGGTCGTCATTCGTACACGTGCCGGGGTCAGCTACGTTCCACGCTGTGCTGGTCGGAGGCCGGTTTGTGTCGGCATCCTCGTAATACACAGCGGCCACCGCAGATGGTTGCTTGGCAGGGGTACAGGCCGTGATATTAGACCGCATCCAGAAGGCCGATCTCGAGTCGCCGGCATTGGCAGTGACCAGCACGTCGCTTCGCTGGCCAACGCCGAGCGTCACCACTGTGGTGTTGTATGGGACAATTGGCGTGAAGTCGTTAGCGATGACTGTGAAGGTGTGACCATCAATTGAAAACCGTTGGACTCCGTCGGCACCAGAGTTGATCAGACGAAGTCGATGAGTCTTGCCGCTCTGAAACTTAAATTTCGAGACGCCGGCGTTATTAGTGCACCGCGTCCTATCGCCTGGTTCCACGGTTGAGCAGTCGAAATTCATCTTCCCGTTGATGAGATTATTGTCAGAAAAGACTCTCGGATTGCCGTTGGGAGCGAGCATCTCTTCGACAATGTCAAAATATGCTTTATGATGCCAATCTGTTGACCATTAGCGAGGGTTCTGGTTATTGTCGGTAATCTTTCCTCACCGCTGACCATTACAGGGCCGACATCGATATCATACCTGGCCTGCGTTGGACCGTGGATAACAATTGGACCTACAACGCCCCCGGCATACTGAGCCGAGTAGTGAGCGTGATACCATGTGGTTCCGAAAAGGTCAGCGATAAATTCGTATGTGAAACTCTTGCTCGGTGTGATAGGGCACTGAGAGACCCCGGGAGAGCCATCCTCCCAAGGTGTCCCAATTTGTAGGAGGCCGTGCCAATGGATGGCTGTGCCTTCCTCAGGGTTAGTAATGTTGTTGTGGACGTTTACGATGATCTTGTCTCCCCAGTTCGCCTCGATGAGTGGTCCGGGGAAGGCGCCGTTGACGAGTAGAACCGGTCTCTCGTATCCATCCGGCGCGATGACTCCGCGGCTAACAGTAAAGTCGTATGTTCGGATCACCCCGGTATTGGGATAACGAGTGTATGGGTTAGTCCCCCAGTCGGTCAGTCGGCCCCACGGCGCTCCATCCGGTAGGGGGTTGTTGACGAGGAAAAAGGAGAGGATGGGGGTCATGAAGGTTCCCCACACAGAGGCGCTTGATTCGAATTAGCACTGGCCCACAGTATAAACGGCGATTATATACCCATTGGTCTGCTTCTGTACCAAGGAGCCAGCCACCGCGTACATGGTTCGAGCCATTTTGGTGACGATACCATCAAGGAGGCTCATGATGGGTGAAGCGTTGGGGGTTGGAAGTAGTGAAAGGGGGAAAGAAGTAAAAGGCAGGACGCAGAAATGAAAAAGAAGAGAAAGACCCAACGAAGAACTTGGACTACTACTGCCTTAGCCACCGCTGAGAGAAGATCATCTTGATGATATGGCTGAAGAGATGAAGAAGATATAAACCAAAACTCACAGGCACGAGGTACTTCCGATCTAGGTGCTATGGGGTGGACCGATGCGCGGTCCGGGGGTGTCTCCCGTGGCATCTCAAAAGCGTTATCCCGGGTGCGTCACTGAGAAACAATAGAGGGAGTCCGCAGCGCAGATCCGGACGCCTGATTACTTGCCCTACGCGCCCTCTGCCTTCTGCAACAGGCAGATCCTGGTCATTATTGCCATCAAGGAGAAGGTGACGGCGCAATACCCACAACATGGCAATCCATTAATATTCTGCTGTGGAATCCTTGGACTATCAATACCGAGGGATACCGGTAGGCCCTGGGTGAGGGAGTGGTTACGGCAAGTAACGCGCCGGTTCCACTGATGTGAGATTGCCCTCCATTCTGTGCGCCGCAATTAGAAAGACGATAGACAATATGATTGGGAATCTGGACATAGCGACTGCCCGAAACATATCGCAGTGGGCCGTGGGAGGGCAAGGGATGGGTTGATCGACAAGCTAGCGTGGATAAGAAGGGACCGGAGGTGCGCAACATGGGAGAGGTGGCCAAAGGTGCAGCTAGCAATGGGATTCGAGGCAGATAGGGAAGGGAGAAGGCACCATCTCTCACCTTATGCTAGTTCTGCATCATGGGAGGGGAGGCGGTTCGGGATACCAGCAAACAAACGACGACTGAGGGCTCCCCGCCGTGAAAGCCCGATGTACTCATCAGCCCTAAGGCGGGGGGCCCAAAACAGCAATATCCGCGAGCGAGGACAAGCCCATGACGGCGCAGGGTGTACGAAGCATGCCGGAGACGCAGCGATGTACGACTGCTTGGGCTGGCTGAGAGGGCTGCATTGCGGCGTGCATTCGGTGGCACAAGCGATTCGCCTGAAAAGTATTGGACGGAGGGAGCTACCCGGTTAGGAGAACAGCTCCTTCTGCTCATTCAGAGCTGGGCTGATGTCGTGGAAGCTGTTGCCGCATGTCACTCAGCCCTTAGATGCACCTGCCTGACATTGGAGGTAGGTAATTGACCACGCGTGGCTCCTGCGGGTCTGGACCACGGCGGCGGTGGCGGTCAAAATTCGGGACCCCGAACCGCAGGGATATCGAGGCATCGCAGGGTGAACGTGGAGATCTCTGCGTGCCGCATTGTACTGTTCGATTAGCTTGACCATATTCAAAATCCGGTCGACATCGAGGCTATTCTTGACTGTTGGGTCTGAAGTGGATGCCGACGGACCGGTTCGGGGCTTTTTACAGCCGCCAGAGGGTCTCGGATTTTTCTTCCACCACGAATTTCGTGCAATTACCGAAGACGGCATGCGTTGTGCAACTCAGCTTCCTCGTACGCTACCCAATTGGTTCAAGTCAGCTTTTCTTGGCTGCGTATTGGTAGTCCAAGGTTGGCCAATTCCATGGTTCCTCCAGACGCCGACTAGATTGCGTAACTGACCTCGAGATATACCTGATTCATCTCCCAGGGCCAGATTTCTTGCAAACGACTTCCTAATTGAGTTCGGCCGCTTCAATACACGGGCACATGCACTATCAACTAGCTTGAGGTGATTGTGTCGTCTTTGGGGATTCTTGACCAGTCCTGAGGCACCAATGCACCACAGAGCTTTCTCCTCAGTCCAGTGCCTCTGGCGTGCGGGTGGTTCTGTTAGTTGCGGTGATTGAAGTCTGCTTCTCGACAAAAGGCTGCCTGGCTGCGGCTGGCTGGTTCGCTGGACACAAAATGTTAGAATGATGTTGTCTTGAAGTTTCATCATCACATGCGTTGTGACATTGCATCTCCGTCGCCAAACGCCATCCCGGTTTCCCTGGCGAAATAAATCTAGTATATACAACTGTTATACATTTTGCTTTTCTCTATGTGGGGTGATCGAGTAGCTGCGTCGGGCGAGCACGTTATCGTCCTTGCCCGATCGTTCAATCCGCAGCCCTGCGAGGCATCGAGTGAAATCTTTGCGCGGCCATAATGACGGGTCGCCGTTGCGCACGGAGGTAGGCCTCTTGAATGATGGGTGACGAGTCCGACCGGATTACGCTGCCAATAGACATGAAAAAGCTGAATCGGTCAACGAAGGCGGAATCGATGAGCCAGGCGGTGGGGATAAACATACCCAAATGTTGCTCCTGACCCCAGCATGTACTGGCCGAGTGTTCTCATGATACCGTTGGGACCAGCCCCGTACCGGAAAATGTTGACCGTTCCTATGCTGAGTTAGGGCAGCTCCAACACCACTCGATTACTCATGATCTAGGGCGCGGTACCAAATATGAACCCGATGATAACACCAACGGCTGGGAAGGATTGGTATTAGCTATGCATCCAAGAGGTCGGAACTTGCGACCAGTGGGGATGACGTACTGCCGCCCATCATGGCGCCCATTTTGACTGGGAACGTGTTAGCAACGGTTGTATGTTTTTGGCCAATTGGCCGGAACAGGGCGCTATACGCTTGTCGACCGTCGAGGGGCCAACGGCTCCGGGGTGGCTCGGCGGCGGAGGCATCGTGAGAAATATGCGTTGGATAACCTTTTTATTACAACAAGGCGAGACTCCGTAGCTTCGTAGAAAATGTGATCACGCAGCTCTGGTGAGGTTGCGGAACTTGGATCAAGTGCACGGTCCACTTCTATCACTGGCGTCCATCCAGAGACCAGCTTGCCGAAGCAAAGCGCGGCACCAGTGCAAAGTGTGCTCAGGACTTTCCCATCACTCTTGGTCGAATACCATAACTGATGATTAAGTCATTCTACTCCGCACTTCGTTCACTTTGACAGAGACACCATTGACGTGAGAGAGGCTATCAAAACTTGCATAGAACTACCCATTCTGTGGACCTGAGGGGCGAACTGGTGGTAATTATTTGTACGAAACAGGACCCCACGCGCTTAATTAGCATTATGCACAGTATCGGAGACACTGTACAATTGAAAAGGTGAGCTGTGTGACAGGGCGGGGGTCAGACGCTCGGGCCGCACATAACTTTTTGCCCTCAAGTCGAGGATTTCAACGACAAGAGCTCACGTGACAAAGATGAATGGAGGCCCTGGGGGGTCGACAGCGGTAATGAGGTGGATCAAAATAAAATAACTCTCCCGCAGCGAGGCCGCTGTGTGGGTTTTAGCTGTGAGTGGCTCCTACATGCTGTCTGCCAAACTGAGCTTCAAGATTTGACTCGTCAGGACAGCGAGCGGTGTGTCCCGAAGGAGAAAGGGCAGAGCACGCAGAAACAAGGACGAGTCCTGTTGGCGCGTGCGCGCTGATCGCTTTCTGGCCCCATCCTTCTCGCTAAGCGCTACGACAGCCAGGAGACAGACTTCCGCCTCAAATTCTTGCCAACCTCATTCCTCAGCAGCTGTCGCATTGCGAGCACTTTTGCCACCGCGCAAACTCATTCAGAATTTGCAGTCATTGTTAGGTACGTGTTGTCAGATGTGGTATCTTCCATTTCAGGCCGGCTTCCCCACGCTTGCGCGCCTCTCTCATTGCCTGCTGAACCCTCAATCCCCGACCGAAGCGAAGTGCGACGTGCGCGACGTCAGGGCTAACTTTGATTCTTCCCCAGCCGATCGCGACGTCTCCCCGTCCCAAAAACAGGGCTCTTGCGTTCATTTCAATTGTTTTACGGCCTTAGGATATACTACCGATTGATCGACGCATGTAGGGGTCGCGGGAACCATCCCAGCGTCCGACATCCCGTCCAGCATTCCTGAGCCACGGTCCATCTCGTCGCTTGCCATCATTGCGACGCCTTCCTCATGACAGCCGTCGCAGCCCCGCCCAGCTTCGCGAACCTTAATCGGCCGGGATGGATTAACGGCGGACAGGCAGGCAATCCGACGAATGCAGACGATCTCAGAGGACTCAACATGTTCGGACGCAAGACCATTCAGCGAACAAACTCCTCGTCGTCGGTGTCCTCGACGACATCGAACTCCTCGACGGCAACAGTAATTTCGAACTCGCAGACGAATGGAAACTCTATGCCCGCTCCCGGGGAATCGAACGGCTGGTCAAACCCAACAACGCGGAAGAGGCCACCGCAATCCAAGGGTTGGTCGAATGGCAAGCCAGAAGGAGTGGCTGATTTTTCTCGTGCCACACCTGCTCGTCCGCCTGCGGTTAACGGTGTCAACGGCGTCAACGGCACGTCCCAGTCGGGTTTGAGCCAACAAGGACATATGATGTCGCAGAATGGGCTGCCCCGAGCCGGCGCAGAGGGTATCGCCCCTGGTCGTCAGGCAGTGCTCTCTCTCCTGTCACTCAACGGGAGCTTCGACCGAAAGACAATATCGGTTCCCTTCTATCCAGACACGCTCAGGATCGGGCGGCAAACCAATGCCAAGACTATACCAACTCCCCTCAACGGTTTCTTTGACAGTAAGGTGCTGTCCAGGCAACATGCCGAGGTCTGGGCAGATCCCACTGGAAAAATCTGGATTCGGGATGTAAAGTCATCAAATGGAACGTTCGTGAACGGCACGCGGCTGTCGCCCGAGAACCGCGAATCCGAGCCGCATGAGCTGCAACCTCAGGACCATCTTGAACTTGGCATCGATATTGTCAGCGAGGATCAGAAAACTGTCGTCCACCACAAGGTTGCCGCAAAAGTCGAACATGCCGGCTTCGTCAATCACTCTAGCAACCCTCTCGAGATGAATTTTGGAGACCTGGACCCGTCAAACGCCTTGGTAATGCCTGTTGCTGGCACACCTCTCAAGGGGCGACCAACAAGTCAAGCTTCTACGGCACAAGGCGGCCGCATGCCCCCGGCTGCTGTGGGCGGCGTATCTAACGGCCTGGCGCAGCAACGACAATTTTGGTTGAACCCGATTACAACAGAGCATATTGTCAAGAAGCTTCATGTCAGTTTGTACTACCCCCGAAAACATGCCTCGTTTTCTAACCACCGCGTAGGCTGAGATGCGCATTGCCCGTCTGCAAAACCAGGACTTGGCCCGGACAAGCCAGTTTATTGGTGCGTTGCTATCGAAAGAAGACGTGAAGAACCAGGACAAGCCCGAAGCTCCTGAGCCGCCCAAGACGCAGATTACCAATGGAAGCCTTTCCTTCCGGTCGGACGGCGGCAAAACGCGGTTTTCAGAACCACCGGCACCCCCACCTTCACAGCCTCTGCCAGAGAAACCAGACATTTCCAGGCCCATACCTTCAGAGCCGCCTTCACTTAAGCGCGGGTCCACAGAACGACCTAAATCACACCCACCCAATACATCGCCAGTGCGCGCAGATAACAGTCTCAACCAAATCATGGCGTTGACCGAAGCACTCAACGTCGCGAAGAAGGAATTGGATAGCCATACGGCCAGGGTGCGGGATCTCGAGGATATGCTAAACAAAGAACGTGAGGCTCGGCTTGCCGCTGAAACTATGGTACAGAAAATGGAAGAAAGCAGCCACGTCAACACTAACGGTTATGCTGGGGCTCCCTTGGTTAATGGCCATTCGGAACTTGAGAACGCTTTTGATTCACCAGCGGAACGACCTTCAACTCCTGAACCTGTGTTGATCACAGAGCCTGACGAGCCAGAGCCTTCTCAGTCGGACAAGATCGAAGCCTTGGCCGCTGCGTTCCAGGCACGCATCGATTCGATGGCATCGGACATATTAGGGCTGAAAGAAGAGCTAGCAGCTACCCGCCAGCGTGCGGAAAAAGCTGAGATGGAACGGGATACAAGCCGCAAGTCACTGGTAGAAATGGTTGAACAAATTCGTCTGCGTGACGAGAAGGAAAGGCAAGCCGCCGAAAGGAAATCGCGGTCCCGATCAAAGGGGAGATCGCGACCAAACAGCCGTGGGAGAATGGTGGAGGAGCCCTCAGGCCTATCGAACGGGACAGCTGTCGGGTCTCCTGCTCAAAGTGACAGCCCGGCAGAGCCAACAGAGCCAGCAGAGGTGCCCACGCTATCGCGGGCCAACACCATCACGCCAGCATCGAGCTCTTTGGCGACTTCTTCCACTCAAGACCCAGCGATAATACAGACGCTGCCATATGCGTCCATGATAGGCGTTGTGCTCATCGGTATGGGTTTGATGGCTTATCTCAATGGTTGGCAACCGCAGTCGAGGTTGAATCAGTGAACAACCGGACGGGCTGTTGACCAGACGTCAACGGCAACTTTTAACATACGACATGCGTACGACTCTTCAACGATGGGCGGGCGATGATGATGAGGAATAATAAATCCCCCTTGGCAGTGTCGCCGACCGATACTGTGCATGCCATGTTTTCTTTGTAAGGATTATAACAGACTTTTCGTTTCAGGGGGTTGGTTTCAGGCACCTGCCTCGTCTCTCGCTCACACCATATGTATCATGGGACTTGCCGGTTCTGGTTCTGTTTGTATTCCGGCTTCTTGGCGTTGGAGTTGCCATGGCGGTCACGCTGGGTTGAGGCGCTTTAGCATTCAATTTGTCTATTTTCATGCCCTTTTGCGTATATTCAGTGAAAGCGTGCGTGTCTTGGTGCTGCTGATAGCCCACGTCAAACCACGGATAGCTTGCGGAACTAGAGCAGCAACTAGGAATGGGGCTAGGGAACTCTGGGGGTGAGAATGAGATGAACCTCATCTGGAGCGAAGGTGTTGCGGTGCATTAGAATGATGGTGATGAGGGAGGAACAGCAGAGGATGACGGCAGCGGGAGGGAATTTGCTAAATGCCTTTTGAGTTTCCTTGGTGGTTTCTCCGTTTTGCATGCCGGCGTCATATCATTGCTTTCGCGAAGAGGGCGTTCGTTCGTTCGTTCATGAGCACAGGTTCAAATTGGATCCAGTCCACAAAATGCGATACCAGGCAGACAGACAATTCGTACTTCATATACCACATTCAATGCACTACAATCTAAACCCCAGATCGGTGCGGCTGTCTACGTTAGGCATAGAATGTGACCCGGATGGCTGCAGTGTTGCTCGGGAGCAAACATACAGTTCAGCAGGTAGGTGATGTCTGGTGGTGCAGTGCATTGGATGTGGGGAGGTGATGCCTGGCTAAGGAGAGGAACGCTGTCAACAAAGGCGCTGCGTTGCCTCATATCACCAGATGAGTGAGAGTCTCGCGCAGGAAATCTCTGGCTCTAATTTCGTGATAACCTTTTTTTTCTCTTGGGGGGGGGGGCAGTAGTCTTTGTAAAAACAGTCCAGGCAGTCAGCCCATTGAATGACCATGAAATAACTAAATGGTCGTTGTCTTGTATGGGGCGATTGCATGTGGTCTGGTAGATGATATTTGTGCGTGGGCTATATTAAATGTACGCATTTATCACGGGCACATTTGCACTGTTCTTTCTGAATAGAATACAAAGTTTGGGAGTGGCCATTGTATTCCAGGTTGGTTGGTTGGGTGTTTGTTGTGCTGCCTGTCACCTGTCACCTGTCGTTGCAGCCTGCCTGGGGAGGGTGGGGTGGGGTGGGAGTGTCAATGGTGGGTGTATAAGCAAGTATTACTAGAGGGTTCAAACAACAAAAAGAGCAACACAAAAAGTTTCACTCCCATGTAGTGTAGTGGTTTAGCATCCCAGATTTTCAAGCCAAGAAAAACATGAAAATTTGACAAAAAAAAGAAGAAAAAAGTCATGTGACGACAAGCCTTGACTTCTGGTGACCCGGGTTCGAACCCCGGCATGGGAAATTCTTTTTTGGATGGTAAACTTTGGACTTTTTCAACTGAAACCAAATTTTTTTTGGGACCGTGGCTGGCTGGCTGGCATCATGATGTTTGGGCGGTGGGCGTATGTTTCCCTTTTGATGTGAACTCGCATTACCTGGAATCTGTAAAGTTTAGGGGGGAGGGGGGGTTGAAAATAATAATGATACCAGCCTAGGCCAGATCCTGAGTGAGAGGAAAACGGCTCAAATGTGTCAACGAAGGGTTTTATCATTGATGGGTGGGATCAAATATGACGTCTGATTGGGACGTGCTGGGATTTCTTGCCGGGTATGTAATCTTCAGGGTCAGCCTGCAGATACTTCCCTTGAATATTGATATGCAAAACAACAAAGATCACTGCCCAGGGCTTCGTTACCTCTTTTTCATATTCATTCTGGCGCCAGTCAACTTGCGTGGTTCGCATTGATTCATGTTCATACCATGCCTATCACATACTCTGCGGGATAGTTCCTTCAATCATGGTGTACTATGCCAGGTAAAAACCCCCAAAATTTAAGAGAGTTACTAGAGTTTCCCGTCTTAGTTTATCTATTGTTACATTTCCGTACTCACTCACCTGCATCTATCTCTCCCCTACCAGTTAGTTAGTTTCCCCAGTCCTCATACGCCTCAGGCAATAAGTCAATAAGTAAAGGCAGATAGGTAGGTAGGTAGATAGATACTATTCGAAATGTTTTGCTTCGCCCCCCTCAAAAAGATCCTCTTCAACGTCCCAGGTACTCTCAAACTGCCACGCCCAACCTCCTCAATAACAATGACGACAACGCGAATGAAGCTGGCAGCGTGAGCAGAGGAACTCGAAGCGCGAATTCGCAGCCAGGCACGCACAGCATTGCCAGTTTGTGTCGTTCTCGAGGTACGACACATCGGAGTGGACCCTATCCGTCGGCCACCACCGAGAGGGATCGCCCTTTCGACCCTCGTCGAGAATGTATCCCCACGTGCAGTCCCTTGCGGCGGTGGCTACTGGGTGGTGGGATGATGACTCAAAGGTGATGACGCGTCGGCGGCCATGAATTTGGATCACCTCCCGACCGTGCTCCAACAAGGCGGTTAAAGCGGAAGGTCGGTTGGCAGCGGGCCTGACAGGCTTTCTGGGGAAGTGGTCACCACCACGTTTTGGAGCGGGGGTCTGGCGGCCGTAGGGGTTCCATTCAGAGCTGGAGAGTGAGGCTGGATTGAAAGAACGGGGGCCATGTGCATGACCAGAAGATCTCGCACATGCACGCGTGGAGGGAGATTCCTCATCATCAGAATGATCTGTAGCCCAATCCGAGCTTGAACCCGAACCCGAGTAGTGGGATGAGCGCGACTCTTCTGAATCGGAGCTGAAGACGGGGGGGTACTGGGGGCTTTTGCGGACGTAAGAAGGCGCTATAACGGTATTTCTCAGGAGGGCCCCAGAATCTGAATCCGCGGGACGAGACAAGGTGTGTTCCGAACTCCGCTTGGATTCGGTAGATGGAGACCGGGAGCTGGATGAGGCGTAATACGACGATGAGAACGAGCGGTTTGAGCCCGACGCTGAGTTTGTGAGGTATGAACTCGATCCTGAGCTGGAGTAGAGGTAGTCAGAAGAGCTGTATTCGGAATCGGAAACATATTCGGGGAACCGATCGCGCAACACCTCGTCATAAAACGGGTCAGCACCGGGCCAGGTCCAGGGTCCGTTCATCTTACCTTGAAGGGTATGTTCTCCTCAACTGCCTGTGACCTCCTGAACCTGAATCCTCTCTACTCTACAGCACGGTAGATACTGGTAAAGTCTTTTTTTATCTTTTCCGAGGAGTCGTCTTGGATGGAGAGAAACCACGAGCGGAATACCTCGCTTTATATTCTACCCGAGCGATTCAAATTACACGCTGTGTGTATAAGAACACACTCAATGGTAATTACTCAACTCAGGTGGGTGGGTGGCAGGTAAATAAATACCTTGGTTTTCCTCAGTGCTCGTCACGACGGTATAGTACAGTACAGTCCAGTCTAGTCCCAAGGACAATCAATCATTGAGAGGAATACTTACCAGATATGGACTGTACTGCCTCTCCGACTTACCTGGATTGCCCGAGAAACAATGTGAACACTCCAGATATTCCAGGCCGGCACAGAAAACCGAAGAGCCAAAAAAATAAAATAAAAAATGCTACACTAACGACGGGCCTTGCGTTGTGTCTGGCCTGCGTTTTTATGGAACATGTAACTTGCAGACACTACAAAGGGGAATGGGAATGAAGGCTCTGTTTTTTTCTCAAAAGAGGCGAAGTCGCCATTGTTTTTTTTTTCTTTTTCCCTGGGTTCAGCTTCTTTGTTTTGTTCACAATAAGACTAGACTACCCACACATGCATGCAGAACAACAAGGCACATTGTTGAAGTCGCCACCCTCTCTCTTCCCCCTCAAAAGGGGGTTTCCCGCTGGAAGTCCATGTCCCGGCAACGGGTATTCTCCGGCAAATCGCCAAAAACACACCAGTCTGGTCTGGTTCAATCACGCCGACATATGAATCACAGTCTCTCATACGCAGAAGGAGAAATAAAGCCCTTGACAATTGCTAAACGTTCCTATGGGTTCGGCCCTACTTTACAGTTGCCGTCAAGCCGTAAGTACCGCGCGAACAATCTTTCAGAGAGATTGGACTGTACACCAGACATATACCATGCTTTTGGAATGTTATTTGAAACTATCCACTTACATGATATCACCAACGGCCGGCTCCCCAATCCCTAACATGCAACGATAAACCTTCAGACGAACCCTTGACGTAAGAAACAGGAAACAAATAACCCTCAGGAATGCACCCGCTTCTCAACCGACACGCTGTAACCCACTCTGCTCAAACTGCTGGCTTATCCTCAGGAGAGACTTTTGCCTCCTGCTTATCTTCCACCGTCGTCTGTGTTCGCACCGTGACCTCAACCCCCCCAACAATATACTTGGTCTCCCCAGCAGACCCCGAGGTGATCCCCGTATGCGTCTTAGTTTCCAACTTTTTTCCATCTTCCTCTTCAGCCGCACCCTTCTGAAGGTCGTCGGCCTCCGATGGGCTGTTCGAATCTTGTAGCCTCAGAACCTCCTCGACTTCGTCCGCCAGTTTATTTACCTCATCCTGCAGCTCCTCGACTCTCTTTGCCGCACCTGCTAGCTGTCTTTCGGCTTCTTCGTCGCCCACCAGTTTTCTCCACTCCGTCTCGAGCTCGTCGCGCCACCCTAGCTCATCCGCCAACTTTCGAACGCCGGTGTCACAGTCACCCAGCTCGAGGACATCATCGGCTTCACTGCCTAGGTTCCCTACTCGCTCCATGTTAAACAAAACACGCGGAACTCCCTGCAGCACATAGTTGGGGAGGCCGGCGAACGGATGCACTTGCAGGCTCGTGCCCATAACGAGGGCCAGATCCGCCTGTCCGACGAGGTCCTTCCGGCCGTAGAACAGCTCCGGGAGCGCCTCGCCGAAAAAAACAATGTCCGGCTTCACAAAGCCAATGCACTCACGCTCGCCCCGTATGCAGCGGGGTATCTCTGCGCGGGCAACGTGCTCGCGCATGAGGTCGGTCGGGAAGGGCGTCTTGCAGTCGATGCAGCGCTGATTGGCGAAGCTGCCATGGGCTTCGACGATGAGGTCGGCGGGAATGCCGGCAGCACGCTCGAGACAGTCGATGTTCTGGGTGTAGAGCTGGTGCAGCAGACCCTTCTTGGCAAGCAGGCTGATGAAGACATGCGAGACGGTGGGGTGGAAGTTGCCCGGGTAGAGGTCCTTGGCCAGCACGTAAAAGGGCTTGGGGTTATGGCGGAAGAAGCCGAGATCAAAAACGGCTTCCGGCTGTGGCAGGTTCAGCTTGGCGAGGTTGGCGTAGAGGCCGGTTTCTGGCGAGCGGAAGTCGGGAACTGGAGAGATGATGAGTTTTGGTCTGAGCAGAGAGGGACGTGAGACTCACTGCCCGCGGCCGTCGAGATGCCAGCACCCGTCATAACGACGATGCGGCGAACCTGGCCGGACTTGATGTACTCGGCAACAGCGGCAAGGCTGCGCTCTCGGAGAGTCTCTGGCGGAGTGTCATCGCTGATAATGGACGAGTCCTGACCCATTTTGCGTCGGCCCTTTTTGCCTTTGCCTTTACCTTTGGCCTTTTGGCCCTTGGGTTTCCTCGATTGGACGCGAAAGTCGTCGCAAAAGTCGTCAAAGACGTCACCGCCGTTGTAGGTATCAGCGTCTGCAGAGCGATAGCGCCCTGATTTATGGCGTCCCTTCCCTATTTTGGCGGGGCGTTATGGAGCACGGTTTTTGCACGACGGTGTTGAAATGCTTGGCGTCTGAGGTGCGAAAGAATATTTACGATAAGAGCAGGGGAAGTCTGGAACAGTTTAAAGGATAAGTCACCAACAAAACCCCCAGAGAAGGCTGCTTCGCTGCCTATTCCTGAGCTGAAGGTGCTTAGCAGCGGCCAAGTTACATCATGGATCCAACTGGTTCCGGTGTGACAGGTCGTTATCACTGCAGAAATTGCTCCCTGTTGGCGGGGCAAAGTGGGGGCGATGCGGCAGGAAGCACGTCTGGCAGCCCATTGACCAGAATATTTCCAATTTTCGCATTACATTTCCTATTCGATTTTCGAGATTCCCGCAGCAGCTGCTCTTGGGCACTTGATGGCTTTTCCTAATATAGCCCCTTCAACCGGGGCACCGCGATCTTCCCGAATGCGTGGGGACGGCATGCAATGTTCATCGGATAACTGCGGCTAAAGTTAGGGTTATTAGGGCGGGTACCGGGGCCGGTCCCGACCAGCCCCACCAAAGGTCCGGGCCTGTGAAGGGTCTATGAGATACATACGATGATTAGATGTTTCGTCCAATGTATACATCTTGCTGCTGGCAATGATCTGACTCCTTGTTGAGAGGATCCGCGAAAGGACCCGAGCCTCAATACAGCCTCGCGCGAGGAGGCCTCAAGAACAAATCGGGGACGCAAAATAATGTTCTTGGGTTACACACAACGAGAGCCTGTTCTGATGCCCACCATCTTGGAAGGTGGAAACGAGTTGACTGCCAAGATTGTACTGTAGCCTTCCTCTCTTTCTTGTGCTTGGCTTGATATCCAGATCGTCAATGCCAGAGGCTGGGCGAAAGCTTGCCAGAGACGCAGCTTGGGAATGTTGTCAGGGCCTGGATGTCAATGGGTCAACGTGAATGGGACTAGGATGGACGAAATGCAGGGACTGCAAACTAAGATATATTCCCGCAGTAAAGGAAAAAAAAACCGGAATATCTTGAAACATCGGACCTGATGAAATTTCTGCTCTCTCCGCAGTGGAGAATCCATTACGCTTAACCTGCACATTTTGAGCCTCAACAGGGCGCCTGAGGCACCCTCTTGGGAGGTGAGCGGTGGTGAGCAGAAATGGCAAGTACACGCGTGCCCATTTTACCGTCTCCACTTCGGTGGATGGCGCAGCCAAGGAAAGCTCCAAGCGGATCAACTGCTGTCTCAGATCTCGCTGAGGCTTCCCCGTACTGACTCCACTCCGCTTAAACCTGTCGTCCCGAGCAAGCGTCACGTCCCCGAATTAAGCTCATGCCGCGTCGACATGCCCGGTTCAGGGCCTCGATCGGCATTTTGCTGCCGAAATACACCTCGCCGTCGTTACCACCGGTCGAGACTACTGAGACCATGCGACGCTTCAAGTAGCCACTAGGCCCAGGCCTCTGCCTCCGTCTCCAACTAGTGGTTGCAAAGGCACCTCAGTCTAGGAGTGGCAGCGCACTGCAGCAATTGGCTCTACACTGCACTACAAAATCCAAGGGCGCCTCCTGGGACTGCCAAGGTGTTAGTGGCTCCTCTCCCTCGGCTCTGAGAGATTCTTCCTCGATGGATTCGCCTGCGATGACCAGCTTGGCAAAGTTTCGGGCTTGAGATGATGGGAGGCCCTGCCTCTGTTCCTCGGCCAAGGACGCGGTCCTGGCGAGTGCCAGATCGTATAAAGATGCTAGCCGTCATCAGCCGCTTCAGTGTGTTGTTTCCATCTCATCAGCTTCTGTATCGTCGTCAGTCCACCAGTTGGATCTTTCCTTCTCATTCTTACCCCTTTCCTTGCTTTCATTCTCTCTCTCGGCTGGCCCCAACCTTTGTTCAGTTCACTTGCCACTACTTTGAGTCGACTCTCGCTGTTATCCCTGATACAAGTTTCATCAACCACAAACGCCCAACATGAGGTTCTCGTCTAGCATCGTTCTGGCCACCCAGGTCCTCGCCGTCCTCGCCGCTCCCAGGGGCACGTCAACTGGAAGCGTGGCGGCATCTGCAACTAGAAGGGTGACTGCATCCGCGTCCGCTTCCGCTACTGCTGGTGCTGGTGTCGGCGCCGGGGCGGGAGCCGGAGCCGGTGCTGGCGCCGGCGAGGCTGGGAAGGAGAATGAGATCGAGCAACAGGCGCGCTTTGGCGACGTTGTCCAGCTCGGCGGGGGCAACGTCAAGATCGACACTCTCTACCCCCCTGGAGTGAGTGACGGCAATGACCTCATCACAAACCATCGACGCTAACACTATGTCTTAGCTCAACGGCCTTTTCGAGGTCGAGTTCCAGAACGCCCAGGCTCGCGCCATGCGCGTCACCGAGAACCGGAATCCGGCCGCAGCTCCCGCTGGCTTTACCGCGCTTGAGCCCGTAACCTACCGCGTCGAAGTCCAGGGCGGTACCAACGGCTTGACCCTACAGAAGATTGACTATATCCTCAATGCCAACAGTCAGCCCCCCGATGTCCGTATTTGGGTACAGCGTCCGCTAACAAAATACACCAGACGCTCTCGACATCAGCCAGGGTCGTATTGGCAAGCTGTGCACCGAGACTAACACTTTCGTCATTGACGGTATCGGTGAGCTCGAGTTCGAGCGTGAGGAGAATGAGCTTACCCTCACCGTCGACAGCCTCGTTGGAGAGTGGGGCATCTTTGTTCCTTCTGCCGCTGGAGCCGCATCTGGCGCTGCCGGAGGCGCAGCTGGAGGTTCTACAGGAGGTGCTGCTGCTGGAGGTGCCGCCGGAGGTGCTACAGGTGGTGCTACGGGCGGTGCTACAGGGGGTGCTGCCAGTGGCGACGCTGCTACTGCCCGGCAGCTCCTAGAGCAGCTCCTTACCTTGATAGGCCAGAACCGCGCCTAAGATATACGTCCATAAACCCCCGCCAGTCCTCAAAGACTGGTTGTAGATGTTCTTTCCGACTTGTACATAGATTTGCCTGCACGTGTCATTGGGGTTGGTTATTGGGAACTCCTGGTCGCATCGTCTGGACGGTTTGACTGATGTAGTGGTGGCAACCTTTCTTTTCTTCTCTTGGCCCTTTTCCTCTACATTTGTACATAGAAGCTGAAAGTCAATCACAGAGGGTCAAGAGATCGGTTTGTGAATATTTGCGGGTGCTGACCGAGCGTTGTCAGTGTATTTGCTGCGGTATTGCCGCATAGGATGTATCACGCACCCACGAGACAGAGTATTCGTATGTTGCTCGATATTTGCAAAAATTTGTTGTTTCGTGCTGTTTGACTTGGCACTTCAGCCCCTTTCCCTTGATTAGTCTTTACAGTTATCTCACCTTCTCGCTAGTTCAATAGAATAGTCCGAGCAATGTACCTCCCTGCCCGGATGCACTTTTTGTCATAAAAAAAAAAAAACCTAAACCCCTAGCTTGCGGCATATTACAAGGCAGGCAGAGACTCTCCTCAAACGCGCCAAATGATAAAGTGCAAAAATATTTAGACCGGAATCTTCCCATTTTTTTCTCGCCTGCTGAAGAGCCCACTATCCCCTACGTACCTACTACATGTTATCCCCCTCAAAAAAAACGGGTCCCGTCAACCAAGCAGCACAGCAGAGCACTTACTTACACACATATATGTACCTACCCTAGGTATGGGAGACTATGTTGCCACTTTATTTATGCAAGGTGTTGAGGTCTGAGACAAAGCAAGACAAGACCCCTTTTTGAACATTGACAAACCAAACCAATACTCCCCCTTCGTAAATATTCCATGTAAATATAAGATTGATTATATATGCTGTATATATCTTTCAGCTACCCCCTACCTACCTATTTATCTATCTACCTAGACTATATGTATATTGTAAATGCCGTGGAGCAATCCATGCCAAGGTAGGTAGGTAGATAGTGCAAATTCTTTTACCCTTGCCAAAGAAAAAGTAAACGCTGCCAAGCCTTCCCCGTTATCTACCTACCTAGGTACCTACCTACTCACAGGAGAACCCCGCATACATATATACATACATACATACATGTAAAGATTCCTGAGGACAAAATTTTGATCTTTCAAGGCGAGCCATGTGAATCAATACCTACCTAGCTAAGTAAGGTAGTCAGTTACTTAATGTATAAGGTAGTTAGTTACCTAGGTAGGTAGGTAGGTAGGTAACCTAGGTTCATGTTCTTCAAGTTGGTTTAGGTTCGTCTCCAAAAAAAAAAAAAAACATCCCTGACCCACTGGCCCACCAGACCCCGTCAACGTCAACGTCAACTTGCAGTAGTCCGGTAGTCCCGGTTCAGCAGTCTCATCTGATACATCAAACGCACCACGACATGGCAGGATGGGGAGGGAGGGAGAGGACCCATTTATCTATTGAGGTCTAAGCCACCTCCACCTCCCCCCGTTTGACACAACCAGCTGTCTCTTAGCCATACCTCCTCTCTACACTACCCTGTGTCTTCTCCACTTGCACCATTGTCACAGGATCAAGCCATTTGAACGAGTTGTTCATGCCGGGTTTCCGTAGGTAGGTAGGTAGGTAGGTAGGTAGTAGGTGAATTTTAGCCGACTGGGTAAGCCTGGACTACTTACCTAGGTAGTTTTCCAAATGTAAAGGTAAATGTCAATATCCACACCTGATCTACTGGCCGAATGCATCCGAAATGCCGGAATTAGTCGCAGCTTAGATATGCTTTATCTACCTGATGATGTAAAGATACAAAAAAGAAAGAAATAAAACCCGGTTGACGTGTTTGAGTGTGCGTGTAGGTGCGTCCTACAACACCTGGCTTAGGCTCACCAACGTATATATGTACAGGCGGTAGCTATATACAACGAAGCAGTTTCATACACATGATTTCAGTCGCAGGTGGGGACGGAAAATGAGGCCAGCTAACGTCTAGCAATGACTGCACCGCCGCCGACAAAAGTACCTCTCTTGGCAGCGCTTGTCGTCGCAGTGCTCGTCGTCTCCCTCGCTTGGACTCCCCTGTTTCGACCACCTCTCGTCCGGTCAAGGTTATCGTCAGTGGAGAAGCCATCGGTCTCGTTGGCAGTGAAGAAGTCGGTTTGGCCGTCGCTGTCGGTATTGAAACCGTTGCGGCCGCTGCCCGTCTGACGGCGGGCTAGACGGCGAGTGGGATCAGTGGTCGCGACACCAGTTCTCCGCGCACCGGTTCTGGGGACACTTCCAACCCTAACACGCGCATTCCCAACTCTGGCGCGGTTTTCATCAGTTGAGAAGCCGTCGGTGTTGTCGTTGTCGGTGAATCCATCAGTGTCAGTGTTAGATCCGCCACGAACTTGACGACGGGCCAAATCCTTGGGGGCACCCGCTGCGGCGACCCCGGTGACTCGCTTCTTGGCCCTGGCCACAACCCCGACCCGAGCACGAGGACGGTTGTCATCGGTCGAGAATCCATTGTCATCACTGGTGAAGCCGCCGTTGTTGGAGTTGTCGCTGAGGCCATCACTAAGGCCGTCAGTGTCTGTATTGAACCCACTGCGGTTACGGCCTCCGCTTTGGCGACTGACCAGACTCTTGGTCTGCCTGCGGGCAAAAGCGCCGGTTGAGCGCTTGCCGACCCTGTTGTTGTTACTGCCACGGCCTCTGGCATTTTCGTCGCTGGAGAAGCCGTCATTGTCGGTGTTGTCGGTCAACCCGTCAGTTTGATTGTCAGTGAGACCGTCGGTATCGGTATTGAAACCACCACGACTGCCAGCCGCCTGACGACGCGCCCGAGTCTTTACGCTGGCAGCAGAAACACCGGCTACACGCCTCGAGTTCACTCTCCTGTTACCGGCGGCAACAGGGCCGCCAGGCCTTGCTCCGACGAAGTTATCGTCACTGGAAAAACCGTCGTCATCGGTTAGTCCGTCAGTGAGACCGTCGGTATCTGTGTTGAAGCCCCCTCGACCACCGCCTTGCTGGCGCCGAACTCTGTTCTTGGTAACTGCGCTGCTGTGCTTGCTAGTTTTGGCGACTCCGGTCCTCGCGCTGCCAGTCCTGGCCGCGCCGGCTCCTCCGACTCTGCCAAACGGACTGTCATCGCTTGTGAACCCATCATCGTTGGAGAAGTCAGAGATCCCGTCGCTGGTAAGCCCGTCAGAGAAGTCGCTGTCCGTGTTGAAACCACCCCTTTGACGGCGAGTTCGGGTCTTGGTGGAGCTGCGTCTTCTATGTCGAGTAGAGTCACTCCTCTCGTTGCGACTTCTGGCCTTAAGGTCGGACACTGGAGCTGCCTCGATGAGCGTCGGAGAATCGACAGCCATGGTAGCCCAGCTATCAAACTTCTCGTTCTTGGCCGCCGCCAAGTCAGCGCTGAAGTCACCAGAGCCAGCATCCGGGGGACTCAGAACGCCGTCGGAACTGTCGGCGTTCTGGACAGGGATAGTCGCCAGCTTCCAGCCCATCTCGGCCAAGCTCGCAGACTGCACAGCACCGAGGCTAAGTGGGTCTTCAAGACAACCTTCACAGAGGAAGGTAAAAGTGAGAAATGTGTTGTTTGCCGAGGTGGCTGAGACTATGGGGCGGACGGATACAGACCCAGCGACCTCGGGAGAGTTCCCAGCCGCATTTGGGCCTCGTCGGAGAGTCGAAACGACATTGCCTCGACCATCTGGCCAGGCAGCTAGCAGAGTTTGCTCCTCCCCGTCACCAGTGAGGGACAAGCCACCCCATCCGGCGCCATTCACTAGAGGAAACGACAGCTGGCCGATGAGGCTGTTGGAAGGGCTGGTAGGCAGAGCAATGCCGAAGCCGAAGTTCGTGCGGGCATCATAAAATCGCTGGAGTTGGATGCCCGTGGCCTGATCTGTGAAGGCCGATGTCTGGGCCGCAGCTGGAGACGAGAGAGCGAGGGCGAGCAGCAGACCGCGGCCGTTTCTGGTGCGGAAATGTCGAGGCAACCTCTGAAGCTGCTGCTGCGGTCCACCTCGTCGTACCGCTTGAGACTGGTTGGTCGCCATGATGGTAGCAGGAAGAGAGAAAATAAAGTGGGAGAGGTAGCCCCTAGCTGGCTTGTAATGTTAACTGAAAGAAACGAAGACTTGCCGGCAAGCCGTAAGACGGTGATAATGACAAGTTGGGAAGGGAAACACCTTGATCCCGTCAAGGCTTGGTGGCCGGACTTAGAGCTGATGTCAACCCAGGCGGTCACGGAGGACCGGCCAGTATATAGAGATTCTGCATTGAGTTGGCAAGTTGAGACGACCGGGCGCCCAGATTCGCCAACCCTGGGTTGACACGACCGAGAATTCTCTGGAAGACTGCCTTCATGGGATGACCCAGCAGATCAGAGAGTTTCACCAGCCTGTGCCCAGAAAAAATGTCGTCTCAGTGGATCCCAAAGCCAGCGCCATTGCGACTTGGGCCACGGGGTGAAGATCTTGTTCTAGCAACTGCACGCGAAGACAAGCAGACGTTCATCTCATTGGGCCCAGACTACACGTGGAGTTCTAGTGATCAACCAACTCGCCGATTTCCAGGATGGCCCGAGAGCCTGTTTACCCTCAATCTATAGCGGGGACTAGGTTTCGACGACGTTGAAGATGAGGCAATCTTGTGGAGTAAGGAGCGGAGTCCTTAACCTTTGAGGAGAGCAGTCGGTTCCACCAAGTCCGTATGGGGAGACATCGACGGGGGTATTCTCTGCAGGGCCGCGTTTACGTAGCCTTAGAGTCTCCAACGGCAAGTCTTGCCCGTCTGATTTTGCCGCGCGACCTCACGGAAAGGTGGAGCACCAAAGGCATTCCACGTCCACATCGGAGGTGACAGGGGTCGAGCTAAGCATTGTAGATGGCTGGATTCAGAATATGCCACAGCTTGGCAACCTCCCGTGTAAACCTGCCACCTACTAATACTCCCGCTCTGCCGTCCATTTCGGCAGATCTTGCCGAGCGGCATCCCGACGCCTAATCGTCTGCGCGTCTTTGTTAGTCAGTAATGCAGTTGTTCTTTTGTTTTGTTTTTTCAATCCGCGAAAGGCTTGGACAGTTGATAGTCTACGTATCTTATTCTTTGCATCTTGGTTGGGTAGTAGGGTTGCGGCTTTGGCGGGTACGTGGGAAGTCGCAGTTCGGATGACGATGGTGCTCACGTGAAATGATGCACCGAGACGCGGATGGGAGATTTGCAAAGTCGATGATCTCGTGCGAAAATAGCACCTTTCCTCCGAACGGCAAACACGGCAACAGGTCGCGTGCCCGTGGTTGGCCCGAGGTTGGGCGGAAGTGCGCGGGTCTGACAGGGGAAGGTGAGGCTGCTGCGCAGGTGGTTTCCACCCCCCGTCGCTCCGCTGTGCGCTTGCCTGATCGGCAGAGGTCCACTGGAAAATCAGCGCTGCTTCACCAGAAAGCTTGGTGCGACCAAGCACCCCGCCGCGCTTGGCAGCAGCTCCTCCCCGTTTCACCATGGGCGTGTTTCATGCGACGACTCCAGCACCTCTCACCAGGCCGATGGCGTCGAGGGATGGACGGTGTTGAACATCCGCTTTCACCCTGTCGATCAGTGATTCCGGGCAAAGGAGAACAGTGCGTTCTGTCAAAATGCCCGCCGCCCGCTCTCTCGTCGCCTCCGGGCTCTTTCCTTCTCGCTTGGCAGTTCTTGGGGTGAAGATCACGACACCATCCATCTCCTTCTTTTCTCTTCTCTTTTTGGCAGCAGGGGGAAAGGGGCAGCTGGTCTGCGGTTTTGTTTAATCTTGGATTTCTCTTCTCCCTTCTCTACGACCAGACGCCGGCAGTCTAGCAGATGATCATTAAGCGCGAGCGCAGGACGACGACGGTTTAGACGGTTGGGCCGCAAGGAAGCGTTGAGATCGACCGGACGCCATGAGGTCCACAGCTCCATCTCTCCGCCGGCGCAACTATGCCCGGCGGAGAAGCCTCCGACAGCCACTCTCCCGGCGAGACGACTCGGATTCGGACGATGGTCTTGCCTCGGGCGAAGATACAGGCCCGGATTCCGATTCGGATGATGACGAGCCCCTCTTCAGACCATCCCGTCCCGCCGCCGGTGTTGGGCGGGCAAACCCTGCAGTTGGCGGAGTACCCGCAGCCAGGCTGGGCGCCGGGTCCGGATCCCCGTCTTCGAGGGTGGTGCAGCCGGTCGTGCGGCCCGTTACGCGGCCGGCAGCTCAGCCACCAGTCCAATCGGTGACACGCCCGATAGTCCAGGCGACATCCCGGCCCGTGGCCCAACCAGTAGTCCGTCCAGGAGCCCAGCCAGTAGTTCGTCCAGGAGCCCAGCCAGTGGTGCGCCCCGCTGCGCAACCCGTGGTGCAACCCGTGGCTGAGCCTGTGGCACCGCCTGTCGTGCTTCAGCCCGCTGCACCGCCATCTCCCACTCCAAGCCCCGTGCTTCCTGGGGTCACTCTCGGCGCAGATGAGGGCGGTGTGGATGAAGCAGACGATTCCGTGTCGGATGGCATATCGTCGGGAATTGACTCTGGTTCCGACTCAGAATCCGACGTCGAAACTACGACTCCCGGCGCCCCTCCACCGGCAACACCACTACCCACGGGTATAACTCCAGTCCTTGGTGCTCCCCCTGATGTTGCCCTGCCTCCTCCGGCGGCAACCACATCCCCAGGCGCCAGCCCAGTGCTAGCGCCGGCGGATCCGAGTGCAACTCCAGCAGGGCAGTTAACAGGATCTCCGAGCCAGACTACAGGAGCCCTAACAAGCTCCAATGCTGCACTCACCCCACTTCCTTCATTGGATTTGACTTCAACACTTGCCATACCTCCGGGCAGAACGGGGGTTGGCGATGCCCTAGCCGAGAATGAAACTGCTGGCAATACCCTTGGCCCTATTGCAACAGAGGAACAACCAGTCAACGCTGGCATGGCTGCTGGTATTGTAATTGGCGTGCTAGGTATGCCGGTCCCCCCTTTTGCTAAGTCGCTCGTGCTAACCTTCGATAGCTTTGATTGGTCTCATTGTTGGCGCCGTCTTCTTTTGGAGGAAGTGGAAGCGCAACGGCGGCGAACTACCACCTTTGCCTCTCTTCCGCCGAACATCCAAGCGGGACAGCGCCCCGGATATGGCTTACAACGGCAACACGATGGAGAAGGATACCATTCCGATCTTGCCACCACCCTCGTACGGATCAAAGAAAACCAACTCGGAGATGATGGACCAGCTGATGCAGGCGACCTACAGAACCGAGAGTGGTACGTATGATCCGGAAACGGGAACATTTGGCCAGAAGGGGGGTGCGCAGAATGAACCTTTGGCTGTGGCCCCTAGCCCAGACCCGCACCGACCCGGGTTTCTGGACGAGAAAGCCTATACTGCACTTGCTGGGCCTCCCACGCCAATGAACAAGCCCAAGCCAGTATTGCAGTGGCTTGATAATATCAAGACGCCTCGCCAATCGGGCGTCGTGAGATGGCCTAGCACCGATGCACCTCCCATTCCACCCTCGTCAACGCAGTCGATAGCGCAAGACTCGCGCCAAGCAGCGGCACCACAGCCGTTTAGTAAACCGCCCATTCCAAACTTCCTCCCACCCGAGCCTGCGTTTAGAAATGAGGCCAGATATACGGCGACAACGAACACAACGACAACAACTGGGACTAGTGCTTGGTATGGCTAGATGTGTTCAGGTAACGGCATGGATGGGCGGGATGAGACTTCTCAAGCTGTTCAAGGGTGAAAACTCAATGGTCGAATCTAGCCGATAATATGTCAATGAGCATATATATATAGTTGCCTTAGTCACATATATTTTATAAACAATCCTTAAAATCCCTCCTGATTCTCGGGCGCAACGGTGATGCAGGTTACAAAAAGATCGGAGCTCCAAATTTCCCCGCCTTCTGACGCCACCTCGCCACCAGACTATATAACCGGCGGTTCCAGTGGTAGCCATCTCCATAGTTCAGCACCGAGTCAAATCAAACAACCGAGAACTGTCAGAAAACACCACATCACATCCAAACTCAAAGAGAAAGAAGAAGAAACACAATGGCCTCAGTCGACACGAGCCTCCAACCCCACCCTACCGGCGCCGCCGCCCTCCTCGCCGCCCGCCACGCCCAAGACCACCCCCTCAGGCTCTACGGCGGCTGGTTTTGCCCCTTTGTGCAGCGGGCCTGGATCGTCCTCGCCGAAAAGTCCATCCCCCACCAATACATTGAGATCAACCCTTACCATAAATCCCCTGATTTCCTCGCCCTCAACCCGCGGGGTCTGGTGCCTACCTTGGCAGTGCCCCCTAGCCCACTTGCACTTGATGGGAAATCAAGGAAGCCGCTTTATGATTATTATTATTAATCTTACACCGCAGAGGACCTCTAGTCCTCGCCCTAGTGGGCAAGCGGTCCCTCTATCTATCTGTTTAGGCACCGTGGGTGCTTCTATAGTACAGGTATCGGTACGATAGCCGCTTTATGAAAGCGCCGTGATTATCGAGTATCTCGACGAGGCGTACGCTGACACGGAAGTTCACGGGCCGCGCTTATTACCCGACGATGTCTATGAACGGGCACGAGCGAGGTTGTGGATGGACCATGTGGCGTCACGGATCGTTCCAGGGTTTTATCGGCTTTTGCAGTGCGATGGTGGTGGCGATCCAGAGAGGATGGGGGAGGTTAGGCAACAGTTTCTAGAGAGTTTGAAAATGCTGGTTAGAGAAATGGCGGACCCGGAAGAAGAAGAACAACAGGGGGGAGGGGGGCCGTGGTTTTTGGGCGCAAGGTTTAGCTTGGTCGATGTGATGCTGGCACCATGGGCGAAGCGGCTGTTTTTGATTGACCATTACAAGGAGGGGGGTGTAGGAATTCCGAAGAAGGAGGAGAGAATGGAGGACGAGGAGAAGAAGATTTGGGGGAGGTGGGACTTGTGGATGGAGGCGGTGGAGGGAAGGAAGAGTGTGAGGGAGACGTGGAGTGACGAGGAGGAGTATGTGAAGGCGTATAAGAGGTATGCGGATAACACAACGCAGTCGGAGGTAGGAAGGGCGACGAGGGAGGGGAAGAGGTTGCCTTAATGGGGATTTGTTTGGTCAAATTTCTACTACACCTCAAAACCCAAATAGGTAGAGGCAATGCCTAGGTTGATACTTATCAATATATTGTCATTTTTGGTCTGTTTAGATAGATAGATAGCTGTTCTAGTTATTTGTAGTTGACCTTCCACCCTGGTCCTTGCCTTCACTCGTGCCTCCGCTCGAACTCATGCCCTGCAGGCCAGCACCCTTCTCGGGTTCCGGCATCGGTGCAGTCTTGTCTGCGCGACTGACATGGGAGGACTTTTGTCAAGAAGTTCAATGTTAGTTAGCTGGATTTAATTGTGGAATTTGGGGCGACATTGTGAAAACTCACAGTCTCGGTGCCGGCACCGTGGATGATGTTGTTGATGTCCTGGGGAATGGCGTTGTCGGACGATCCGTCACCTTGGCGAGGCATGTTGATTTTTTTTTTTTCTATGATTGAGACTAATGGTTCACTTTGGTAAAGGTATTTGGTTATTCTTTTGAGTATCAGAAGAAGCTCAAGTTCACAATTCTTTCCGTCTCCATCTCCCCTCCTGGTGGGAGAGTTCGCCCTCTTTATCCTCGGATTCTCGAAATCATTCTTAACCCCCCTGACGTCATGATCATTGCTGTAAAAGCCACTCCAAAACGTCATGGTGGGGTCGCCCGCTGCGGAACCTTCCCGGAGTACGTGCACTAACTTCCCCGCAGTTAGGTACATAGGTGCCCTCCCGACCCGCTAAACCGGCTTGAGCGTTCAGCGGCGCCAACCCGGGCGCTGCTTTTAGCGTGTTCTTGTGTGCCTGAAGGCCTCCGTCCAAAAGACAAAAGAGTAAAGAAAAAAAAGGGCTGGGTCCAATAGTGCAAAACACTGCCAGCGCCATTGACGAGAAGGCTCTATCTACCTACCTAGGCTGCCTGCACGCCTTGCCCAACGGTGCCGGCCAGGTTGTCTACGTAACCTATAAAACCCCGCAAGGCTGGACGGACTTTGACTTCATAAAACCCAATGCGATTGTTCTCCCCTTCTTCTTTGCTGCTTTACCAAACCAGAAGAAACGTAGGAATACTTTCTCAATATCAACGACACCGAAGCCAATTCGGGCCCATTGCCAAAATGACTTCCACCTTCAACCACCCCCGATTCTCTACTCCCATCACCCTTCCTTCAGGCCTAACTCAAGAACAAGTCCTATCCTTCCACCCATTCGAGGTATATAGACCTTCTTCCCCCTTTCCCCACCTCCCAACCCATACTCTCTGCCATGGAAGTCTAACTCGTCACACAGTCCTGGCTCACTACCCTCCGCTCCACCCTCTCCCTCCAACACACCAACCCTGCCCACCCCTTCCATACCGACCCTTACAATCTCACCTCTGTTAACATCCAGTCCTACGACCTCTTCGGCCCCACCCGTATCGGCTTTCTCAAACTCACCTCCACCCTCACCAATTCATCTGGAGACTGGCTCCCCGGCGCCGTCTTCCTCCGCGGGCCCAGCGTCGCTATGCTTGTCATGCTCATACCGGACGACTGTCCTGCCGATCCCCGTCCGGAGGACAGACACGTTCTACTTACTGTACAGCCGCGGGTTGCGGCAGGAAGTTTGGAATTCGTGGAGCTGCCGGCGGGCATGGTTGATGAGAAGGGTGCATTCGCAGGAACGGCCGCAAAAGAGATTAAGGAGGAGTTGGGCTTGGATATCCCCGTCGAGGGCCTGGTTTGTTTGAGTGACCTTGCTGCCAAGGCTGCTGGGGAAGGAGAAGGAGAAGGGGACCAAGAGGTGAGAGATGGGAATTTGCCCCGCGGGGTGTTCCCCTCGCCCGGGGCGTGTGATGAGTTTATTCCGATTTATGCGCACGAAAGGAGGATTCCCAGGGCACAGTTGGGGGAATGGACGGGGAAGTTGACGGGACTCCGTGACCAAGGGGAGAGGATCACGTTGAAACTTGTGAGGCTGGATGAAGTTTGGAAGGTGGCGTCGAGGGATGGGAAGACGTTGGCGGCGTTGGCGCTGTGGGAGGGGTTGAAGAGGGAGGGGAAGGTATGTCTCTAACATATCATTACGGGGTCTACAGAAACTGTGGTGGTGGTGTGCTAGTAGCTAGGTAGGCAAGAGAAGGGAGAGAGAGAGAGAGAGACATCAAAGACGAAACTTCTTGGCAATCTCGATACCCTCAGCCAAGTTGGCTATCCGCGCGTCAATGGCGTAGCCCTGAGCTTCCAACTTGATGCACTCGTCCCACAGGTCGGCTAACCGGACGTGGAACACCTCAATGAACTCGTTTTCTTCCAGCTCGGGCTGCAAGTTTTGGTTCTCAGGCAGGTTCATGTCTACGCTGACGTGAACCATTTTGAGGTTTGTGTTGCAGAAGCCGGGATCTTGATCTCTGTTAGCTTCTCTTTTTCACTCTCCTTTCCTTTTCTCCTCGGCATCTTGAACAAAAATAGAGACAGAGAGAGAGAGAGAGAGAGAGAGAGACGGAGACAGAGACAGAGAGAGACTGACCATTCCACATCACCGGTGTAGTTTCGAGAACTTTCCCCACAACGTAGCCCGTCTCCTCTTTGAGTTCCCTTATCGCAGCCTCTTCTGCAGTTTCGCCCTCGTCAACCAGCCCTGCCGGAATCTCAATGACAATCTTGTCTATGGGCGGACGGTACTGTTTCTGGAGCACAATCTCGGGGCCCGTTTCCTTTTCCAGAATCGCAACAATGCCTACCCCGTCAATGTCACTTTTTGTTGGCCGCGTCCGGCGCTCCGCCGATTCCCATGTTCGCGTCACCCCGTTTGGGTCTTGATATGTCGTTCTGGATTTTGTATCCTAGGTTAGATACCTATCAAATGATGTTGTTGTTGTTGTTGTGTGTTTGAAGTTGGATGGAAAGGAGTAGGCTCATCACAGACGGACTGGATAAGATAATGACTGTGACTGACTGTGGGAAACCAAACCATTTTTTTTAAAAAAAAAAAAATTCTTCATGAAAAAAAGCTCTCAAGTCAAAACCAAAAAACTTACAATACCAATTTCGTCCACACCGCCTCGCTGTCTTGCTATTATTGACTAGTGTTGGAATCTTGTCTTTTTTTATGAATCCACAGAATTTGCAAAAACTTACCAGAGGTTTGGTCGAGAGAAGCTTTGCGTCGGTCATTTTGGGATCTTGAAAATTATCAGGCATGGCAGAAACAAACAGGAAGTAATCCTTGTGTGTGTGTGTGTGATATTTTTTTTTTTTTGACCTGCATCTCACCACCCTGCAATTGATGGTATTTTTTTTCCCCCTTCGTCTGAATTCCTTCCCACCGCCTCAACTCAACCCCAGTCTGCTGTTCCGCCGCATCATCCCTCTATAACAACAGACCGCTCTATTAGCTGGCGCGCGGACAGCTGCAGCACCTTGTGGGGCCGGAAGCTTCTGGTTTGGCCCGGTTGGCGGCGTGGCACCCGTTTGCTGTTTGCTGTCTCTGTGTGATGTGTTGGCCTTGCGCGATTCGGGACTGAGAAGCGCGCCATGTCTGAGGAACAAAACTTCCCGTTCCGTGGTTCGCACAAGGGGAGGTCAACAATGTGTGTCGGACCGTAACTATTCCGTCATGTCGCTGCTTGTCAGCTCTCCCGTGGGACTGGGCATCGGACAGTTTTACTCCGTCTCCGGACGCACGACACTACCTAGTGTAACTACCCTTGAAGCGAGGATGACCTAATCAACCAACTTTCATGGGCTTTACTAGCTCACTTTGGTGATGTTCCTGTGTGATTGATGGCTGCGACGAATTAGGAAGGTGGTGCTTACGATACCGGCTTCGTGCCGCGCAATGGGCTACTAATTTGCATGAACAGATGACGAAGTTGATTCGCAGACTTGTCCGCGTAGCCTCGTCTGCCAGATTGACCTTTGGGGCGGGCTGTAAGTACCTAATGAGCTGCTGCACAAGTGGGCGCCATCCTCAGTTGGACCGGGCTTCAATTGTGCCGTCCTGATGAGTGAGTCTTACACTACTAATGTTGGGGCAGGACATGAAACGGATGAGACGACTGGATCCTGCTGGTACCGTCCAAGGCCAAGTCGGTTAATAGCCTTGACTTGCCCAATGTGGGGTGAGTTTCTGTCCTCCATCTCCAAGATTCAACAACCTCTCACTTGGCTTCCAACCTCAACAAGATTTGCACGCACCCAGTCTCACATAGAACAGAGTGTGCTGTTGCACGCGCTGGGGATAGCTGTGTGTGGTTTTGGTAGTGCCACCACTCGCAACGCTTGTCATCCGTGCACGTCGTCATGGTCCCGGTGCACGCAGATGACCGACCCGGCGAGGACGGCGAGGACGGCGAGGCTGGCCACTCCGGTGTCCGTGTCGATGAACAGGTCGACGAACGGGCCCCACTCCTCGGACCCCATGGCCCGGAGGCTAGACTCGACTCGCGGCGTGAGCAGCTCCGACTGAGGGTTACCATTCTCGCTTTCGTCGTCATCTTCCTGCTGGAACTGGGCATCGGTATGTCGGTACCACCAAGCAGCTCCATCATGGAAGGCATCATTTGCGAACAAATGCATCCCAGGGTGGAACATAAGAACAACACCACCTGGGGACAAGGAGGCCCGGACGACCCATGCAAGAACCCTGATGTTCAGAGTTACCTGGCCATGCTGCGTGGCTGGGCGGCCACTTTTGATGCCATTCCCGGGTTTTTGTGCGCTGTTCCCTACGGCATCCTGTCTGATCGGTGGGGACGTAGACCAGTACTCGTCCTCGGCATCCTGGGACTGACGTTGAATGTTTGCTTCACCATTCTTGTGTGTACGTGTCCCCCACTGCGACGTGTGAAGCAGGAGAGCGCCAAGGGCTGACAGGTAGTCTCGGCAGTTTTGTTTTCCGATATCATGCCTCTCTGGTGGACATTGTTCGCCGCTGTATTCAGCTTGTGGGTGCCTAAGTTGCCGAGGCCTGTCTGTTCTGTCATCGTTAACATGTCTCAGCCTCGGTGGCGGCGGTCAAATAGTAGTGGCCATGCTGTACACATTCCTAGCCGACGTGGTACCTGTGGCCGATCGAGCAACCGCCTTCTTCCAAGTAGCCGCCGCATACCTGGTCTCAGCCACAGTGGCAGCGCCCTTGGCGGGTGCTATCATGACCGTGAGCGACTGGATAACTCTGATTATCTCTTTAGTTATGCAGTCGCTCACGGTCATGATAGCA
>Ga0247765_1000406_pt1 | contig 34336 bp, 34 predicted proteins | sample UWRJL106311C6_FD_179949 | JGI IMG/M metagenome (GOLD analysis project Ga0247765, IMG submission 179949) | Plant litter microbial communities from Arlington Agricultural Research Station in Wisconsin, United States - UWRJ-L106-311C-6 | ecosystem: Environmental > Terrestrial > Plant litter >...
CTCCCACCCCCACTGCCAACAACACCCCATCCCACTCCCACCCACCCAATCCCTCCCTAACCACCCGTCCCACATTCGAAACCAGCTCCCTCGCCTGAGTTGCGATTCCATCTGCCATCCCAAAAACCACAACCACTCCACCTAGCGCATCCAGGACTTCCTTTGCTTCAGGTGCAAGGAAGGAAGTAGCCCACTCGGCCGGGGCAGAAACCAAATCAAGCCAGACGGGGATATCGGCCGTGTAGTACTGCGTTTTGAGCGGGAGGAGGTGAGTTGTGCCAGCGAGGGATTCGCTCCCTGCTTCAATTGCCGTCGCGGCTGGGGCTGGGGCTGGGGATGGGCCAGATACTGGTGAGTCGGCAGGGATGGTGGCGGGCACGGGGTGTGTGCCTGTGAGGTCTGTTTATTTTTACCCCAGGGTGGTCAGCGATATGTTTCGGCAGAGTCTGAAAGATATAGGAGCGTGAATGAGTGTGTGTATCTCACTGCAGCATGACTAGATATGAAAAGGGCGAGTTTATACCTTTAAGGACTCTACTGAGATGGCTCGTCGAGACTGCATCATCCAAGGAAACGGCGAGGATTCGCCGGGGGTTTTTCACTTCCATCTTGATCGAGACTTGGTCAGATATTGGATGTGTTTCTCCTTGTCATGCGTGGGGAAAAGTAAAGATGCGGCACCAGAACAAAGGCTGATGGGAGTTGTGAGAGTGGATGAGATGAGGTGAAGTAGGTCTGAGTGATGTAGATGGTTGATGGTGGGGTTCGCAAGTTTGGCGGGGTGATTAGATAAGACTTCAAGAAGAAGGGTTAGGGTCTAGCCGACAGCGAGCACTGGATATGATCTCATGGACAAGATGTGGCACGGTGAAAGTAGCTTTTAAGGTAAGGGAGGGTATTGGATCATCACAGCATGAGCCGAAACTCAAATACTCGGCGAGACAACCTCACCCTTTCCTCAAGCGTTCTTCAGCGACCTGACATTGCTATCGCCCATTTTGCCCTCGTTCAGAAATTCCAAACGTGATTACTAGGGAGGCCTGTCATCTATCAGAGCATCCTATTCTTGCATAGAGTCTCGAATCATCGGGACTGTGTTTTATTATGTACACACTAAAAATGCTACAAACTTACTCAGTATCCCCATTGCCTGGTCTCTACGTACGCCAGAGCCTCCAAGCAACTCGCCTACTGAGATGGACTTGACCCTGCTTCCGCAGTGTCTACTTTTGTAGTATCTGCATCCGTAGTACTTACTTCCGCCGTGTCCTCTTCGTCATCGTCGACATCCACCAACAGCTTCGACTTGTAGGCCTTCTTTGCAGACTTGAGCAACGTCTCGTATTCCCCGCTGGCCTCGCACATTCCCCTGAAGCTGCCACCATTCTTCTTCAGCAGCTCCCAAGGGTGATCGTATTCGACTACTTGACCCTTGTCCAAAACGAGGACTTTGTCATAGTCTACTACTGTCTGCAGCCGATGGGCAATAGTGATGGTGGTGCTTGTCAACTCGCGAATTGTCTCCTGAATCGCAGCATCAGTAGCATAGTCGATCGACGCTGTTGCCTCATCCATGACCAGTACCCTCGGGTTCTTGAGGAGAGCGCGTGCAAGACACAAAAGCTGGCGCTGGCCCTGTGAAAGATTGTTTCCAGATTCCGTGACTGGGGAAGATAGGTCTAGGAAAACGTTCTTATTTGTTGCCGATGCCGGTCGAGATGCTTCTCCCTCGGCCTGGGTCGTCGCAGACGCTTCCCCCTCGTCTTGAACGGCGATAGTTGGAGGCTGTGGAAGGAGTGATGGGGCAGAGTTTGGAGTCTGCTCACCGACCCCGATAAGGTGTACCCGCCGAAGAGCTGTAAAAATCTCTTCGTCCGTATATAGATTGAACGGGTCCAGGTTCGTCCGTATGGTGCCCATGAACAGTGTTGGCTCTTGGGGGACAATGGTTATCGCCTCGCGCAAGTCGCGAAGCCCGATGAGCCCCGTGTCAATGTCGTCGATCAGTATCTTTCCTTCGTCGGCCTCTAGAGCACGCAGGATGGCAAGAGCAAGCGAACTCTTGCCAGCACCGGTTCGCCCAACGATGCCGACTTTCTCCTGCGCTTGAATCTTGAATGTGAGGTTTTTCAAGACAGGCTCCAGCTCTTTGCGATAGCTCGTGGTATAGTCGACAAACTCGACCGAGCCATGAGCCGGCCAGTTCTCAGGAGGGCGGTTCTTTTCCACGATGGCGGGAGCTTCTTGCTCAACATCCAAATACTCCTTGATCCGCTCAACGGAGTTCATGTTTTGCTCGTTCATGGCATACAGACGAACGAGCCAAAGCATGTTTTCGGCAAAACCAATCGCGTAGCTAAGTGAAATACCAGCGGCGCCTGGACTGATCTTGCCGATACTGACAATGACCAACACACCAGCTGTGAAGGCCACCAGATCACCAAGAAAATCCGCGCGGAATGCAAGCCATCTATTAGCGGCCCATAAATATATGAATGGTCGCAGTTGCTTGTTAATTCTGGCCAAGTTGTCGCGGACGAAACGCCTCTCATCACCGTACGCTCGAATTGTCGTGACGCCAGAAAGCGTCTCCCCAAATTGCTGGAACAGGGGACTTCTCTCCACCGACTCCAAACGCTTCAGATCTCTTGAGGCGTGCAGGTAAAAGTTCCCGAGGAAGACGTAGGCCAACGTGATGAAGAAACCAGCGACAAGGAACAGAGGCGTCACCCACGCAATTAGGGACACGGTGACTACGATGCCGAGTGCGCAGCCCAACACGCCAATTGCGACGGGTGCTACCTCTTGATCAATTCCCTCCAGGTCTTTGCTGAATCGATTCATCATCTGTCCTAGCGGAGTGACGTCGAAGAACTTAAATCTCGCGTTGGTCACCGCCGTCAGGAGACGCTTGTGAAGCTTCCGTGAGGCAGTTAGCGATCCGAAAAAGAGCCACAAGTCCCTGATGAAAGCTGAAACTGCTCCCGCAATGCCGATAAGCGCCAGTACTGTGAGATAGTAGCTGATGTTGACCTCGGGAGGATCTTCCCGGACTGCCGCCTGAGACATCGTGCTGTTGCCCTTGCCATAGGTTGCGAGAGAGGCCAGGTACGTCGGAGAAAAGGACTGCGTCGAGTAGCTGTGCGAACTCATGCTGAACAGAACAGCGGGACTGTCTTCAGTGACATACTGATTTGACCACTCCTTGATCCAGAGACTGGAAGCAACACTGGCCACTTGCTGTGCCCCGAAAACGCCGAGGGCAATGACCCAGAACCACCATTTACCCATGGACGTCATATAAAGCTTCACGACCGACCACTGAACGGACCCAACTGCTTTCGTCTCTTCCATAGCGTCCTGCTTGACAGGCTTCTTCGCTGCCTTGTCCTTGCCTGGTTGCGAATTGCCGTCCGCTTCATTCAGCAGCGTTTTACCACTCTCCTCACCAACGCTGGAGGGAACACGGGATGGGACGCGAGACACGTGGGTAGACCCAGGCAAAGACTTTTGAACGTCTTCGCCGAGCTTTCCAGACTCAATGAGATCCTTGGGCAAACCCTGGGCTTCAATCCGGCCATTGTTCATCACGACGACGTAGTTCGAAGACGGTACACAGAGTGGGATGTTGTGTGAAACGAGGATGCAAGTTCGGTGTTGCATCAGGGGACCCATGATGCAGTTGTTGAAGATCCACTGTGCTGTGTGCGAGTCCACGGCACTCAAGCAATCGTCCATGATCAGGTGCCTCGAGTTCGAGTAAACGGCACGCGCCAACGAGATTCTTTGCTTCTGGCCTCCAGACAGAGTAATGCCTTTTTCGCCAACCAAAGTTTCGTCTCCGTTGTCAAGAACTTCGAGATCATGTTCCAAAGCGCAGGCAATTATGACATTCCTGTACCTCTCCTCCTCAAATGGGGCAGAGAACAGGATGTTCTCTTTGATGCTGGCATTCACCAGCCAGGCTTGTTGAGCAACATAGGCGCATGTCTCAGCCAGGCCCGTTTCAGGGTCTGGTCGAACATCCTCACGGCTACGCCCGCCCGGCAGAAACACACGGCCTTTCATGATAGTCATTTCGCCAAGCAGTGCCATAAGCATCGATGTCTTTCCAGACCCGGTAGGGCCTGTTATGACGTTCAACTTGCCGATCTTGAAGTCCACTGTAAGGTCGTACAGGCGGAATGCCATCGAGCCGTCATCAGCCACTGTATTCTTACTACCCCAGATGAAAGTAGCATCCCGGAAGCCGATGAGGCGGGCGCCATCCTCGTCCACATTCTCTGGGCCGAGTTGCTCGAACTTCTGGGTTTCCTCCTCTGATAAGAACTCCTCAATACGGCCGATTGATACCTTGGACTCCTGAACATGGGCAATCATGTCCCCTAGTTGGTCCAGGGGGTAGCGGAGGAGCATAAAAAGAGATATTGCCGTAAATGCAACGGAGGGGTAGAGCGGCTTCCCCTCAATAAGTGTGTAGGAAAGGAAGGAAAAGAAGGTAATGACAATGGGAACCGTGTTCCACACCCCCACGGCAAGAGCCCAGAGCATGAACCTGTTTCGTAATGCCTTGAGTTCGGCACGTCGCTTTTCGTCCACGATCTCTGCGAACCTGTGCTCCCAGGCGAAGTATTTCACGATGCGGATGTTCTGGAGGATCTCATTTGTGGTGTGGATCCGCTTGTCTGTTGCCGCCATAATCTTCTTCTGCGTCGAGTTGAAGCCTTGCGCAAAAGCGATGTTGATAGGGAGCAAGATAACCATGACGACAAATCCAGGGATGGCACTGAGTCCCATGACCTGGTACAACAGGATGATCGACACTGCGAGCTGGGTTGGGGCGACGGCAAGGAGGTAATGCAAGTAGGAAGTGATCTCCGACACCTTGAAACTGTCAACAGACATCAGGGTGATGATGGTGCCGTTATTGGCTTGCTCATCCGTGCCACCGGTCTTGACAGCACTGTTTGCAGCGTTCGCATTCGCATTCGCGTTCTCGTCTGCGTTCCCGTTCCCGTTCGCGTTCTCAGCATTGTTATTTGTTCCAAGGCCCAGGGCTCTCTTGATCTTGTCCATGATGCCAGTTGCCGGCCCGGACAATTGCTTCTTCTTCTTCTCGCCCAAGGTTGAGTCCTGCCCAGCTGCCGCCTTTCTGCGAAGCGCCTTCGCATATATCTCACCCACAAGGATCGAACGGAGGTTGATGCAAATCTTGCGGCCGATGTAGAGTGCCTGACCATCTGCCACTGACCGAAGAATATCCGACACGGGAAGCAGGATGACGTAGAGCCACAAGACGTTTCGGGGTGCCAATGACGGTTCCTCGACCAGCTCCAGAATCGCCTTGAGCAGCAGAGTCGGGGCAAATGTTAGGACTCCCCCAACAGCACCCCATGCAGCTTGTGCAACGAGCATGCCCTTAAAGTATTTGACTAAATGGAAGGCAAGCGAAGTCGTCTTTCTGAACTGACGATAATTGGACAGTACGGCGGCCGCTTTGTCCCTGGGCACGAGATTCCAGACCTTGCTGATGTCCAAGGGCTCCTTCCAGCCCTTCCAGATCAGAGGGTCCACCCATGAGAAGGTATAGTGGGAGAAGAGGGAGGCGAGTTCCTCGCGGCCGGGCTCAATGCCATCTTCCCATTCCAGCAGAACAGTTTTGTTTCCTTTGCGGGTGGAGATGGCTACCACAATAAGAAACGTGGTCAGGGCAAACTCAACGATTGCCAGGATCTCGGACAAGCTCGACGAAGGATGCACGATGGCGGAACGGAAGAGCGCCAACGAGAATAGCCATTGCAAGCTGTAGATGGCGGCGGTATGGTTCCAGATCCGTGGCACCCGCCACTGTGTGTTGCCCAGAAAGAGACGGAGGGAGGTGAGAACCAAGACGTAGACCCAGACGGTTAGTCCGACGATGGCGGCGAAGTCACTGGCGGGGCCGCGCGCAAGAGAGACAGCATTGACGGCGACCAAGCCGGCAATCGCAAGCACCTCACCAACAACCGAGACTGTTTGCCCAGCAGGGCTGTCCGCCTGGACAATGGAACCCTTGGTAGTTGTCTTTGCCAATGCGAGACGCCCGCCGTTTATCGTGAGAGGTTCGTCCTCATCGCTGTTGGCAAGGTCGTCTTGATCGGGTGGGATTGTCGTGTGATCGTGTGACGATATTGGAGCATCCTCTGTGGAAATTGGTTGAAAGCGATGCCCCCGTTTTAACCTAACAGCGCGCTGAGTGTTCTGGGCTACGAGGCGTAGCAGAGACAGCCCGATGATGGTCAATGGCAAGATGATTCGAAGGTAGCTGGCGGAGACGAGAATTGTCAGCGCTGATCCATTCCGTGTTCGGAGGCATGTGATAAGATTCGGTAGGGAGTCGAGGGGTCTTACTCGTGGAGAAAGCATTGACTGAAGTCGTCTGCTTGCCATATGGGCCAGGAACACGAGGCGAACCCCATGATTTTGTCTGACTGCGCGTCTTGGGTCGTGGCGCGCAAGAAGCAGGAGTGCGGACGGGAGTGGGGGGCGTGATGACGACAGAGACCTCTCATGGAGCTTCACTTGCTGTCTCTACCCCAACGGAGAGGGGTGAAAAAAGCTGTGAATCGCCCAATGTCCCGAAACGGAGGATGTTGGACGGAACGTGAGATGAACGAGGTCTCTCGACATGGGGTGGAGTTCAGATTTAAAACTACCACGCTCTCTCTGCCTTAGTCTCTGCAATTGCGTCTCCAGCGGCGCGCTTGGAGGGTGGGAATTTTTACCCCGGCGCAAGCGGGCCCGCCCTTCAGTGCCCCGCCATCGCAAGATGGAGCTCTCCTGCCTGGAGACAGATGAACAAGCTTCCTTCCCAACCGCATTCAGCACTTGTTAGCGCGTAACTTGGACTTGACCAGAGAAGAAGCTCTTTCGACCGGTATATCTGAGCAACCAGCTTCCCATGAGATACTCAAAGTTGTCAGTCTGTGTGCCACACTTCACCTTATTGGGTGGGACAGGCAGCTGCGGCAATTTCAGTGCCTGATACGGGAACGCGCAGCTACACACAACCTCGTCACTGAGGGAAGTCTATAACGAATATGCAAGTCGCCCTCTAACAATCACACCGACTGGAACACTGCATCGCAAAATGCTGCATTGCAGAAATTGGGCCAGTTCTCTCCGTTATCGCTATGACTAGCCTGCAATTACCCCGGCTTACCTGCCTTGCACAGAGTTTTGGATTACCTACCCTCCAACCGTGACCCGCACCACGAGCGGCTGGGAGCATGAGATGGGAAAGGACTCGGCACATCTGAGGCTCAGTTGTAGCTTCAACTGGTACCCCGCTGGCGGTTACTGGCGCCAAAGACCGTTTTGTCTCACCACCCACTGCCCGAAGCTTATCTAGTGGTTGACTTGGAATGCCAGGCATGGAAGATTGATGATGTCAAGTCCGATCTGTCAGAGTGGATCCTGCGTCCTTCCCAAGTTCATCCCGCCACGGCTCTTGCCCGAGTGCTGTTGGGAACGCAGTGACCCTCCGCTCTTTTGCCCGACACAACTACGCCGTCTCACGAGAGCTACCTGCCTCGAAATGTCGGCATCCCACCGAACTCGCATTAAGGCCCGCTGGCACCCTGCATTGCAGTGATAGCGCCACCGGTATGCCGCATGTAGCGGCGGACAGGACCAAGACAGGGCCGCCAGAGGAAGCTTCCCAGCCTGCAGGTCGCAACGCTATCCGATCTGGCCCCCCTTCTCCGCAGTTGGGTCCGTCGACCTTCCTAATTCCACCACTCCCACCACGGGCACCACCATCTTTATCTCGCGCCCGAGACGCAAAAAAGCCGCCATCTCCTTCACTCAACTAGCTCTAGTTTATACTGCTTACACCTCCCTTCCGTCGGGGTTTCTCTCATGACTCATGCCCTCTGGTCTCAATGCGGACGTTTCTATGGGTTTACACAGGCGATGACAGGCCTGCCCCGTGCCGCAATATACCATCTCTTGGCCAGCAGAAAGGCGGAGAGTCAAGAACCCTGAAAGATGTAATCGAGCGAGACGGCGGCAGAGCAGAGTATTCGCTTCTTCCCCACCACTCGGTATTACCTGGCGCCCCCAGCCATCGCGGGGTAGACTTCCGTTGCAAAGTGCACTGCTTGGTTGGCGGGTCGGACGACCGAGAATAACCTCGGACATGTCGGGGATGAGAACTCTATCTCTCTCACCCAAAGATGCCCCCTTAGCCTCTTAGATCATCACGGCTCGCGAAGAAAAAACGTCATCCCAGAATCCCGATTCGTTTGACACATTACAACACCACATATTGAACTTTGCAGACAAAGGGTCTAGACAACAGGCTCCGGTAAGCAATGACTCACCTAGGTAACTAAAGAGTTGATCGGCAGTCATCATCGAGACACAGAAGGTTGGACGTGTGATGGTCAGGTACCATACCCCGACGGATTGGTGTAGCCTAATACCATTGCGCATATCGCCTAGCCGTCATGTAACCCTCATTGCGTGTAGACGTGAAAAAGGCGGTAAGTAGGTATGTGGGTAGGAAGAAAATTATGAACCATCCTGTGCCGCTCTCTAGTATCTCGCGATTTTCCGAACACTCATCGGTTACGGGGTTTTGGTTCGGTAGGTTGAAGTAGCTCCATGCAGTCTGGCGACAGCGTCACGAATCCTCCCGCTGTTCTGTGCATTGAGCCCTCATGTCTTGTAAAAATCTGGGTCAGACGAGGCAACAAGATGAGATGACAGGCAGTATGTTTCCTAACTACTGATGCCGACATCACTTTCCCTATACGGTTGCCTCGCCAGCCGAAGACGTCCATGGTCTCACTGCCTTGAACCCAGGGACTCAGATCTAGATCAAAATTTCTTTCAAGCACCTGAACGCTGTATTGAGGTTGACAAGCTGACCAACAGACCGCGCCGTAATGCAATTCCCACCCGCTTTTAGGAAGCCCTCCCTCCCTTTATGATGTTTTTGCTAAAATACATGGCGGTTGGAGCTCCCCCTATCAGAGCCAGCGCCGCCAAGAAAAATCAACACATAGAGAATTAGATCCGAGATCTCTGCACCTCGGGAACCCTACTCCAAGCGTAGTTATTTGCCGGGTGGGCCATGAGCGTTGTAATAGACGAGTAGACTGATAATGGTCTATTTAACCCATGATCATGCCCTTCATGCCAGCAAGATCGCCCTCCTTGGCAGCGATTTCGAAATAGCCATAGATGATCCTAAGTCCGCCATTAGCATGAGCAATTCAGAATGCGGTCGGGTGAGCAAACTTACGTGACAGCGAGAAGAGTTCCAGTTCCAGAGCCAAGGGCGCCCATGAGGTCGCTGGCAACCGAGAGAGCACCAATGCAAGCACCGCCAAAGGCGGCGGCAGTGGGGATGATGCGCTTAAGCTCCTTGTACATGCTCTGGTCGCGATGGCCGGCCATAACCAAGCCCTGGTCCTTGAGCTGCTTGGCAACATCACGGGGGCTCGAGCCTGAAACCTCAATCCAGGTCTTGGAGAAGACGGCGCAGGCGGTGAGCATGTAGGCAATGTAGACGGCGGTGTGAATAGGATCCAGCAAAGCGTCCTTGAAGTTAAGGGGAGGAGACATGTAGTAGACGAGACCAGAGACGGCAGAGAGTTGCGACGAGCCATCCTTAGCCTCCCAGACACCGAAGAGACGAACGAGGAGGTTCTCAGAGAAGCGCGAGTAAAGCATCTGGCTGATCAGGAAGATGTTGGAAGAAAGGGCGGACTGCAGCATAATAGGCATGTTCGAGGTGTAGAACAGGCGGACAGGATACGAGCCGCGAGCACCACGCTGGCGCGAGGACTTGACCGGGATCTCGACGCGGAAACCCTGGAGGTAAATAACGGCGGCGAAAACAACCAGAGTAGCGAGCAGATTCATGATGTTGGGGAGGTTCTGCCTGTAGAAAGCCTCTTGGAGAGCGCGCTGCTTGTTGGGCCAGGTCATCAGGAGGTGGAAGAGAGCAATGACGGCACCCTCATACTCGGGGCCACGGCCGGTATTGATCGAGGTAGGAGAGAAGGCCTTCCACATGATGGACTCGCAGATGTTGGTAGCAATGAAAAGCGAAATACCGCTACCAAGACCGTAACCCTTCTGGAGGAGCTCGTCGAGGAGAATGACGATCATACCGGCGACAACCAGCTGAAGGATGAGGAGGAAGACGATACCAGCGCCGAGCTCGCTCGGGGGGCCGTAAAGACCAGTGAAGACATAGACAGTGGCGGTACCGACAGAGAGGATGAGGGCGAAAAGCTTCTGAGCGGTCTGGTAGAGCTCGCGATCCGACTTGAGGTCGAGGTTGACGTCAATCATGTGGGTGCCCGCAAGGAGCTGGAAGACCATGCCTGACGAGATGATGGGAGTAATACCCAGCTCCATTAAGGTGCCTCTGTTACTCGCCATCATCATGCGCAGCCAGTATAGTGGATCGGACGTGTCAGACGAGACAATGCCGTAGAGCGGCATTTGGCTCATGACCAGGAAGATCAGTAGCGTCAAGCCCGTCCACATCAACTTTTGGTTGAAGGGGATCTTGGTCTCCGGCTGCTGAACCTCGGGGAGGAACGGCACGAAGGGCTTGACGAGGTCGAGAAATCGTACTGCAGGAGCGAGATGGATCAGCGCAATGTCGCGAAGCGGAGAGCGTCCAACAAAGCCATCGAGCGTGTGGGATGGCGCGAAGCGCGCGGCAGAACTTACAGGAGCTCATGTTGGGCAATTGCAGAGAAAGAAACCCTAAAGATTAAGTCATCCAGAAGAAGATTAAAGAGGTATTGAATTGAGCGACAACGACTCGGGGAGATGCGAGTGTTGTCGGCGCGGTTTGTGGAAAGGGAAGAGGTAGAACGGGTGGAGTGGCTGGCTCCAAGATATCTGGCCCCAAAAAGTTATTCTGCGATGTGTCCAAATTTCACGCTGGGCCTGCACGCACGTGATCTTGCCGTTTAACGTTAGAGCGTAGCAAGGGGCTCCGTGCACTAGGAGTTAGGGGAACCCCAAACTCATGCAAAGCGCCAAGTCTTTTCTCCAACAATATGATGCCAAGGCGGGAGGACAGTCCTGATTTTCGATTCACACGCTGTTGCAATTAAAGTTGGAGGCAACGTACCGCAACCGGGTGCACATGCGGCGCTATTGCTAAGTGGCCCATGAGGTTCTTCTCTTTTCGCCCGCTCAACTTCTCGCGACGGTCCTCGAGCATGGCCAGAATGGAACCTCTCGTCGTTATTTTTGGGTCTACAGGCACTGGCAAGTCGGACGTAAGTGGATTTAGTTAATGCCCGAGACAGCAGTTAACGGCAAAGGTTTAGCTTGCAGTCGAGCTGGCGACCCGTTTCAACGGCGAAATCATCAATGCCGACGCGATGCAGATGTATAAAGGCTTGCCTATCATCACGAACAAGCTGTCGGAGGAGGAGCAACGAGGGATTCCACACCATCTGTTGGGCAATATTGGGCTGGATGAGAGCCCGTGGAGTGTTGTGGAGTTCAAGCGCGAGGCATCCAGGATAATATCCGAGATTCGTAGCAGAGGGAAGCTTCCGATCGTTGTGGGGGGCACGACATATTACCTGGATGGCCTGCTCTTTAACGACCGACTTGTGAAGGCGGAGCCGCAGCCGGATACAGAGGTACTAACACGGGAGGAGTTAGAGACTAAGTTTCCCATCCTCAGGGAGCCCGCAGACGTAATGCTTGCGAAGCTACGTGAAGTTGACCCAATTATGGCTGACCGGTGGCATCCCAACGACGATCGCAAGATACGTAACTCCCTGGAAATTTACTACACGACAGGCAGGCGCGCATCCGATATCTACGCTGAGCAAAGAAAACGAAGGGAGTCCAAATGCACGCGACCGGATAAGGAAGCACCACAATCTCCCTGGAATGTCTTACTCTTTTGGCTCTATGCCGAACGGGAGCCCCTGAACGCGAGGCTTGATAACCGTGTTGAGAAGATGGTCCAGAACGGCCTTCTTGACGAGGTAGCGGGACTTCACGACTGGTATCAGTCGAAGCTGGCTTCTGGGGAGTCGGTGGATCGCACAAGGGGGATCGTGCAGTCTATCGGCTTCTGGCAATTTGAGCCTTACCTCCGAATGCTTCGAGAGTTCCCTGAAGCCTCCGAAGTGGCACAGCTCAAGAAAGCAGGTATTGAAGACATGAAGACGGCCACGCGCCGGTACGCGAAGTATCAGGTCAGGTGGATCACCATGAAGACACTGGTATCTCTACAGCAGGATAAGCTTCTTGACAAACTTTACCTGCTGGATGGCACAGATGTCGAGACATGGCCCACCGAGGTCGCTGCAAAAGGTGTGACGTTGACGAAGAAGTTCCTTGCTGGCGAATCGCTTCCCCGGCCTGTCGCCCTATCTCAAATCGCCCAAGATGTTTTAACGCAGAAGGTCGAGCGCAGTAACCGCCAAGCGACCCCATGCAACAAGACTTGCAGTCTTTGCAGCAAGACATTTCTGACAGAGCAAGGCTGGGAGGGGCACATCAAGAGCAACCGGCACGCCCAGAAGGCTCGACAAGCAAAGCGATCCGCCTTGGTTAGCCACGACCCAAGAGAAAGAGCCATGGTTGCAACAAATATGGGGGATACTGAGATGTCTGCACAAGATCCTGGTGGGCCATGATGGATTGTCAATCTAGACCGCTGCGCCATGCTATCTATGTGCATGTGCAAAACACAGGACGAAGACTAGAGGCTGCCGACATCTAGTCGGCCTGAAGATCACCCCAATAAGAGGCAGAACGGAGTTCACGTGGACTGGAAGGTAACGAGGGCGTTTAGTTGGCGTACACAAATTGTGGACCGAAGGAGTTGGCGGCCAACACTGACATTTCCTCTCTTAAACCGGTCAATAGGGAGCGACGAAACAACATGCAAGAAAAGACTATGAGTGGCCGGGACGGGATCAAATTTCCGTGTATCGGATACTTACGTGGGCTCGGCGGGGCGCCAGCTTTGTCAGTCATCGGTACGTCTTCCAGCCGTAGGGTGCTCCTGTCGGATACATTCCCGGCCCCCCAACATTGCACTCCCTTGCTTGCTGTGGTGGGTTCCCAGTGGACCACAGGGGACCCTGAGAACGGAGAAAACCCACCACAGGTGAAGGATAACACACGATAACCCGCCGCAAGACCTTTGACATCATTGCTACTTCGTACCGAGGGAAGTATTGGCTCGACAATAACTCACCATGTGCAGGCCGGAAACATGTCTGTAAGCGGTGAATATCCAGAACATGTCGTGTTCCAAGTTTGGCTCTCGAACAAAAGTTCCGCTGCGGAATGCCGTACCACCGTCCAATGATCAGAGGGCAGCCTTTCAAGACAACAGCTCCAATTTCTAGGTGTCACGTTGGACTCTTCATTGGGAGTAGAGTACGTCGTAGGTGAGGCCACGTTGGACAAACCTGGCCTCGACGACTCCGAGGAACTAGAAAGTTTCACCGGACCGGCCGGTTTACGCAGGAACCCCCCAAGAAAATACAAATTGGATCTTATCCAACTTCACGGACTTGTCTCCGCGAAGGAAATACGTCCTATTCTCATTAGGTATGCTGGATCGAAGGACTCAAATGCGGGTTATCAAGGTCCCCACTTGCGGCACCAGCGTGGGTTCGGTGACGAATACGCGGAAACCAGATGAACAAGGTAACCACGATTCCAGCCTCGCACGCTAAAAGCAGCTGGTTGCTTGCATCGCGTTTTTCAGCCGAATCTAATGCACGCTACAAGGACATAAAAGCTTGGGCTCGGTTTCGGTTTGGATCCGACACAACACGCTGTCCCAAGGACCAGCAGTAGTGTAGACAAACGGCCAAAGCCCAAACCGATTGGGCTCGGCAGCCCGCTTCTGGCTCATTGTTCAGACACCTAGGCAACCAAACGTCGGCGTTTCGGTTCCACCGCCGGCGTCGGAATTTCAGGCCTCGGGCACTTTCCAAGCGTTTGGTGTGCCGGTACCTATTTGCCCTCTGCTGAGCCTGGACCAAGCCACTCCCAGATTCTGGTTGGATGCGCAGAATCGCTGACTGCATCCATCTTCCGCCGAGAAGACGCCCAAATGTCTGGCAGCAGCGCCGTGCTGTGTACCGTGGTTGGCTCGCAGTGCGGAACAGGCACTTACTTGGTCTTGGGCCTCTCCCACCTCCATGACTTGGGCGAGCGGGGCGCGAAAAAACCCTGCTGCACTGAGAAGGGAGTCCGCGCGGGAACCCTTTTAATCTTGGGACCCTGCCCTGCTCGCGCCCTTCCGTTCCAACCCCCACAGGCAGACCAAACTTCGTCATCTTTGTCATCTTCGCAGTCTTGTTCGTGCTGAGGGTTGAGGGGCAAGTGACCGGTCTCACTTTCCACTTCCTCAACCCCGCAATCGATTATCTCGTTGTGCTGCTGCTGACCCACGTCTCTCAATCGCTTCTCTGCCTCCCGGATTTGTGCTGCCCCGCGATGGAGCCATCACCAGCCCCAAGTACCCTCCAGGGTGCTCCTGCCATCATGCCGGCCAGCAAACCCCCGCGCATTCTCGCCTGTGTATTGTGTCAGCACCGCAAGATCAAGTGCGACAGACACTTCCCTTGCGCCAACTGTACCAAAGTAAGCGCATCGATACTCACCATGCTCTGGCTGCTTAGCTGTGTGGGTGAAAACTCACTGACCATGCCAAGGCAAATGTCAAGTGTACTCCAAGCACCCCGGCGCCGGCGCGCAAGCGACGCCGACCAAACCAGGACCTCCAGGAGCGTTTAGCCAGGTGTGAAGAGCTTCTCAAGGAGTATGCAACGGAGAAGCCGCCTGGGGATCCTGTGACTCCCAGCGCAGCGCAGGTTCCTGTGTATGAGGGCCCGCCGCCTCAGTGGCAGCCAGCTGGCAAGCTTGTCCAGGAAGACGGCGGAGTTCGTTTTATGGACAATTTCCTGCTAGGTACCATCTACGAGGAGGTATGTTGACGTGCTAACGCGTGTAATAGCTTGCCGCGCCATAACTGACTCGTTGCAGCTGAAAGCCATGAGGGAGATCATCGACAACGACGACACGACCGATGAAACCTCCCAGGAGAGCATGACCCCCGACGAGAACTCAGAGCTCATATTGGGCGCAGATTCTCCGGAGCAAAACATTGACGACCTCTGGCCCGAAGCCAGCCATGTCTTCCGGCTCTGGCAGGTATACTTGGAACGCGTCAACCCCCTAACCAAGATTATTCATGTGCCGACCTTGCAACCCTACCTAGCCGAAGCCATCGGCCGCTCGCAAAATGTCCCCAAGAGCGTCGAGGCGCTTCTTTTCTCCATTTTCCTCATGGCCACGATATCCCTAAGGCCCGAAGAGTGTCAGGCCTTACTTGGACAGTCGCGAGAGGAGGCAATCCAGAAGTATTCGAAAGGCGTCAGGCTCACGTTACTGCGCATGAACTTTCTCAAGTCTCACGACTTGACGACCCTTCAAGCTCTGGTTATCTACCTGGTAGGTCGCCTAGTTTTGACTGCCCCGAGACTGGCGCTAACACGTGATGTCAGATCTCGCTCCAAGGTCGATACAACCGGCATGCGGCCTGGATCCTGAACGGTATTGTTATCCGGATGGCTCAGAAAATGGGCCTTCACCGCGATGGCGAAACCTTGGGTCTCGGGCCCTTTGATACGGAAATGAGGAGGAGAGTCTGGTGGCAGATCATAATGGTGGACGCCAAGTATGCCATTTTCTCGGGCCTCAGTCACACGCTCCTCCCGCGTGGCTGGGATGCCAAACCCCCGAGAAACGTCAACGATGCCGATATCTACCCATCAGCTGCCGAGCCATTCCAAGACCGCGAAGGGCCTACAGAGATGATATTTTGCCTGTTGACGTACAAATTCGCACGGTTTTTGGTGGAAACCCCTGGGCTGGAACAAATGCTACTGGTATCGCATACCCCCGACGGGTTGGACTCAACTGGGGGTCCAACCGAGGAGCAGCTCCAAAAGTACCGAGGGATCTGTGAAAACCTTGGCAAGGACTTGCTCGAAACCCTCGATAGGTATTGCGATCCGACAGCAGGCCCCGTCCACGAGATGGCGATTGAAATGAAAACGTTCATCGTCGACAAAGTCCAGGAGCTGATCACACCACCAAAGTTTCAAAAGGAATGGGGAGGCGAGATCCGGAATGCAAAGGACAATGCTTTCAAGATCGCTATCACGACGCTCGAGCACGACGAGCAGAACTACAGATCGGCAAAAGACAAAGGCTTTATCTGGTTCTCGCTCTTGCACTTCCAGCTCGACGTTTTCATGTACATGGCAGGTCAGCTCTGCCATCGGACGGAGGGCACGCTCGTTGAGCGAGCTTGGAAGCAGGTGGAGGTGGTTTACACTTACCACCCTGAACTGTTCGATGTCTCGAACAAGACTTACTCTACGCTTGCCATCTTCATCCTCAAGGCATGGAAACGAAGAGAAGAAATAATCCTCTCTCGGACTGGGCAAGTTCCAGGGGCGCCATTTTACGTTGAGAAACTCCGGCATACGATGCCTAACGAGGACTACAAAACGGAACCAACGCCGCCAAACCCCTACACGCCGGCTAGCCTTATGGAAGAGCAACCGATGGACCCAACAAATTTTGATCAGTTCCTTGGAGGTTTCGACGTCCCAACACTTGATTGGGACATGTTTGCAGGGACGGCTCCGAACCCAAACGTTGGACAGACGCTCCCTTCGTTTGGCTTGTACGGACTGGGACCTTCGACCAATTGGTGAATGGTAATGGCAGGGCTTGAACGGCATAATTCTCCTCTCCATTCCGAAGCAGCTTCATGATACCCAGCCGCTTCGGTCATGTGTTACTAGAAATCCTCACTCTTACGACTTGACGACATGTTTTCCGACAGTGCATGTAAAAAATGGTGGGGCGGGTAAGGCTGCGTCACGCGGTAGTATGACAGCCGTAATGGATGACATCGCGAGCTGTTTGCTCGGGGAAGCCGACATGCAGAGCTCGGAAATTAACGCATACAAGACTCACGAGCCTGACTTCCGGTTGTGTATTGACGCGATATGCGTGACCACACATTTCGACAAGGGCCAGGATAATGGCTGCGAAAAAAGGTCGGGCCGTGGCTGAGTTGCGCAGTGGTAACCACTGAGAGGCCCTTATAAGCGAAGACACGCGTGCCGGTTGAGTCACTCGGTGCCCGGATATGATGCGTCCATGCGCTGCTCACCCGTGTTTGGGAGCAAGCATCGGGAATAAACGGGCGGTTCTAGACCGGCCAGCCAATTCGGGGTTACTTGGGCCAGCCATTTAGGGGGATCCGGCTGGGCTAGAAAGCCGGGGGGTCCACCCCCCACCCCCAAAAAGGGGTTCGGACAAGAAGGCCGATGAGGCCAACTCACGGCACCGAAAAAGACGCCAAGTCCACGAATGCATCCGGGCCTGGCTGACGTGACGGACATGATGTCCGGACATCCCACGGCCCGAGTACCGGCACACGAAGGATGGGTTCACCAGAGGTTGTGACTTTGGTACAAATAGAAGATTTTACTTCCTGTAGGAATTAGGCACTGGGAAATCCTTGAGCTTTTGTGTACTGTAACGGCGCAGGCTCGGACTGAAGCTGGATGCCGATGCCGAATGTCAAACAGTTTGCCTGTACATAAATCGCAAGGTGCCAAGCAAAAAATAAAGCCTCAAAATTGACGTTGGGAAGGTACGCTGCTTACACTTTGTGATCAGTTTGGACCCGCAGCCGCTGGTATTTCTTTCCCCTGCCAAAGTCACTTCCGCTCTAAATTTCCTCCAGAAACCACAATGGCGTCTGGCCACGAAGCAATCTCCAGTCGCGACGCCATGCAGCCCGACACAGAAACGAAGGGAGTGGACACTCCCGACAAATCAGCGACGCCGAACTTCAAGGATGCTGAACCAACATCGATTGACTTGGCAGCAGCGACCACGGAAGCATCCCAAAATGTGGTATACCCCGAGGGCGCGCGCGTCTACCTGATGATGGCATCGGTCTTTGTCAGTATCTTTCTGATCTCGTTGGACCGGCTCATCCTCTCAACGGCGATTCCCGAAATCACGAATGAATTTCGCTCAGTTACGGACATTGGCTGGTATGGTGCCGCGTACCTTATCACCAGCTGCGCGTTCCAGCTGCTGTTTGGAAAGTTGTATACATTCTTCAGCGTCAAGGGGACGTTTCTGGTCTCAGTGCTGCTGTTCGAGATGGGCTCGGCGGTGTGCGGTGCGGCGCCGAGTTCGACAGCGTTTATTGTTGGGAGGGCTGTTTCGGGGCTGGGTTCGGCGGGGATCATGGCTGGCGCAGTAGGTGTTTGTCTTGTTACTGAATATGGGGTAGTTAAATTTGCTAATGGATGCTATGTCAGTTTGTCATCGTTGTCTACGCCATCCCGTTGCACAAGCGGCCCATGTATCAGGGCATGTTTGGTGCCGTCTTCGGTATCTCATCGGTCATGGGGCCACTGGTCGGCGGAGCGTTTACCTCTCATGTTACTTGGAGGTGGTGCTTTTACATCAACCTGCCCTTTGGGGCAGCGGCGTTTGTTTTTATTGCCGCGCTATTGTACATCCCCGACCGCGAAGAGACCAAGCAGCCCCTGGCGAACAAGATCCTGCAGCTGGACTTGCTTGGCATGACTGCACTGCTTCCCGGCACGGTATCGCTCCTGCTGGCACTGCAGTGGGGAGGCTCCGAATATCCATGGAACGAGGGTCGGATTATCGCCCTGCTTGTCGTTGCCGGCGTGTTACTTATCGCGTTCGTCCTCATCCAGATATATACGCCCAGGACAGCTACGATTGCGCCGCACATTGTCAAACAGCGCAGTATCATTGCGGGAATATGGGTCACACTTTGCAACGGAGCTTCCATGATGACGTTTGTCTGCTTTATTCCCATCTGGTACCAAGCTATTCGTGGCGCATCGGCTATCGACAGTGGAATCAAGCTACTTCCCATGTGTCTGCCCATGGTGGCAGCTGCTATAGTGACGGGTGGTCTCATGACTAGGGTTGGCTATTATACTCCATTCCTGCTGTTGGGTTGCGTTTTTCTCTCAATTGGAGCCGGCCTACTCACAACACTCCAAGTCAACATCTCTGACGCCCGCTCGATTGGATACCAAATCGTCTACGGCTGGGGACTAGGCATGGCGATGCAGTCACCTAACCTAGCAGCGCAAGCGGTGTTGGGCCGCAGAGACGCACCTGTGGGCATGACGCTTTTGATCTTCACACAGCAACTGGCCGGCGCAATCTTCCTCAGTGTCGGCCAGAACGTGCTCAACACACAGCTGATCGAACAGCTCTCCAGGCTTCCTGGGTTCAACCCAAGACTCCTTCGCGAGATCGGCGCAACCACTCTCATCACAGCTCTTCCCGAGGGTCTCCGAGCCGATGTGCTTCATGGATACAACGAAGCTCTAAGGAAGGTATTCCAAGTCGCCCTGATCATGACGTGTCTGGCCATTATCGGAGCAGCAGCAATGGAGTGGCGGAGCGTCAAGAAAGAGGCTGTGTCTGGCGGCGAGGAGACCGATAGGGAGAAGGGGCCTACAGAGAAAGAATATGAGATGACAGACCTGGAGAGGGAATCCGGAAAAGACAGGAAGGCGGGGGTATGAGGCGCAGGGAGTTGTGTAGTGTACGATTTGTTGTACAATTTGCGGGTATTTCTTGGCGCCGGGTAGATATATATGCGCTTCTCCCTATTCATTCTAATGAGTGGCCCTCTCGCCTCATATAACACGAAGAGCTGGTATCATAGAAATGTAAAATGGCCACGACTTTTTTGCGTGTTAATGATCTGCTACCTTGATGAGAATCTTGCCCCTGGCTCGCCCGCTTAACAGCACATCATAAGCATCCAGTACCTTGTCAAATGGCCACTCGCTATCAACAACAACTCGGATCTTGCCCTCCCCAAACAACCGAACCAGCTCCTCCATCATCTCCAGGGGCGGATCCATCATGGACACGGCCTTCCACGTCCTCCCTGCGCCCCCAAGCCACGGCGACTGCGGTCGAACCGCATTCCATAGCAAGGTCAGCCCAGACTTTAACACCGGCCACAAGGCGTATTCCCCATAATGTATCCCTGCCGCATCATACATGCCCCCTCTTTTCAGAAACCCGGCACACGCATTATACAACTCCTGACTTCCATACGTATCCAACACGACATTGAACATTTTGTTGTCGTCGTCGTTGTCAGTATTTGTGTCTGTGTTCTCATCACTTCCACTTCCACTTCCACTTCCATTTCCATACCGTCGAGCCAACTCTTTTGCCAACTCTATTGTAGAATGGAACGAGGTATAGTCTAATACCTCATCTGCGCCTAGTTCTCTTAGGAGCTGTAGATTTCGCTCCGAAGAAATAGCAACGACGAATCCCGTCGGTCCTACAGCGTGACGCGCTAGTTGCAGCGCCATGGTGCCGATCCCCCCGCTCGCTCCGTAAACCAGGACACGCTGGCCGGGGGATAAAGAGGTTTCCCGTACTTGTTGGAGAGCAGTACACCCTGTTAGGAGCAGACCTGTCGGGGCACGGAGGGTTTCGTTTATGTTTATGTTTGTAGGGACGGAAGTGGAAGAGGAAGAGGAAGACGGGGAAAGAGGTAGAGGTAGAGGCACGGCGTATCGCGCCGGAAGGGATACTACGGATTGGAGACCGCCTGAGGCGTGGACACGCATTTGCGAAAAGGGAGAGAAGCAGACAACGAGGGTGCCCGGGCTGAAGCGTGGTGGTTCTTCACTTTTGTCGGTGCCCGTCCCGGTGCCAGTGCCGGTCTCAGTTCCTGGACTGGAAGAAGAGGAAGTGGGGGTACTGGACTGAGAAAGCGGGCGGAAAATGGCGAGTACCGTCCCCGAAAAATCATTTCCCGGAACGGCTGCCGTGCGGGCTCGCCCGGAACGAACCGCTTCGGGCATTACCGCCATGTTGAGGAGGTCGGCGGGGTTGAGAGCAGCGTAGGCGACCGAGATGAGGAGGTGTTCTTCATCTTCATTGGCAGCAGGAGGAAAAGGCGGAATGGGATGCGATGAGTTGAGGGTGAGAGTTGAGCGGGGGAGGCCGCCCGATGAGAATGTCCAGGCTTTGGAGGTGGTGGGAATACTCATGGTTGAGGATGAAAGGGCGAAAAAATTAAAACAGCAATAAAAATATTGATGTCGATGTTGAGGTTGATCTAGATGGTGTTCAAATTTAGAGAATGTGGTGCGGGATGAATAGATATATCTATCAGATGATATGATGCTGTATTGAGGTGGTTCCGGCGGCAGGCTTTGTCGTTGCGGAATGCTTCCGCAATGGGACAGCCTAACCTCCGAAGCCAGTCGGGTCCGGTGTCACCGAGCCGTGCAGTTTTAGCTCACCCCGAGTATGTACTCCCGTGCACTCATAACCAAGCCCGCACGGCGGGCAGTGCAAACTTCAGCTGTCCAATTGGTATGGCCGATGTACCCAACCTGCTAAAATCCCGCTGCATCACTTGCCCCTGAGGGGAAGAACAGCAAAACATGCGAAAAGGATATATTCGCTACAACCCCTTTTGGGTAAGGCTATTAAATGTATACTCTAGTTAGATCACACCATTTCTAAATCCCCACAAATACCACAGTTCCGAAACCCCACAGGTCAATCAAGTCCTCAGCTCGCAGGGGTCTCCTCCTTCTTCACCTCTTCCGCCTTGACTTCCACAGGAGCCTTCACTTCAGTGTCAGCTGCCGGCGCCGGGACAGCTTCCTTCTTCGCCTCCTCCGGCTTCTCTTGAGGCGTCTCAACCTTCTTGTCCTCCGCCTTTTCCTCAGGAACCGGCTGGGCGGCAGGCGTGACAATGCCCGAAACACCAGTTGCCGTTTTGGCATTCAGATAGTCCTCAGACTCTCCAATGTGCTTGCCTCCAGCAATCCATCGTTCCGTGCGCTTCTCTCGCCTCTCGGCCGCCATCTTGTTCATAGCTGGCCAGTAGACCGAGTGGTCATAGTCAAAATCGAGATCACCCTTGAAGGTGGTCCAGAGCTGCTCCTTCGGGACGTACTGGCTCATGTCCTCGTTGAACTTGAGTTTCTCCCGTGTGTGGGGGTCGATGAATGGCGTAATGAGCTTGAAGAAGCCGGTTACAACCCAAGGCACTAGTAAAAAGTCAGCATAACCCCAGCTAGAACGTAACTGATGAGAACATACCGTTGATGATGAGAGCCCGGCCCAGCCGCTCCGGGTAGTGGTTTTGCAAAATATCGAGAACTTCGCGAGCCATGCCAATACTAGGGTGGGTACTCGCCCGTGTCTTGCTCGGCTTGAAGTCGATCATCAGAGACAGCGTCTCAACACCGGCAGGCATGATATCGATGACGCGTTCCAACATGTAGACAAGATGCTGCACCTGACGAGGCGACGCTTGCGTGTTCTGCCGCCCCGGATTCAGATAGTGACAGACGCGGCCTTCCTTATCGTAACCCAGGATGATTTGCTTGCCCGTCTCGTTCTCGAGCGACGGGTTCTCCAGCGGAATTGTCTCAACACCATACTCTCTCCGCCATGTGAGCGTCTTGACGATACGCTTCTCGGCATCCTTCTCCTGCCACTTGGTTGCCCGTAGGTAGCGGAGAAGGCATTCCCTGCTGAGCCACTGCTTTTCGCTGTCGGTGAGAGGACCGGCCTTGTCCTTGGTTGAGGGGACTTCGGTCAGGGCCTTGATCTGCTCGAGCAACAAGTCGTATTTTTTCTGTTGCTCTTCAGTCAGGGGCTCATGCTCCTTTGGCTTGCTGCTGGCTGTCGGCGCAGAAACGGGGAGTTTAAGAGGCCCCGTCGACTTTTCCTGCACCGCTGTTTCGGCAAGCGCGGTTGTCAACGCCGCAACATCAGGGGTGCTCATTTTGACTTGTATTCGTAGCGCTCGGGTTTGACTTGAGACAGTCCAAAGCTAAAACGCTGAATTAGCCTATGAAATCAGGCCTGGGCAGTGACAACAAGAGAACGAAAGTCTTGCAGAGATTTCAAGAATGGAAAAGGATTGTATTTTCGGTGAGATCAAGGGAAAAAGGATCGAAAAGGGCCAACTGCAGAATCCCGTCCCCAACTGTTGGCGAAGAAACAGTTCTCAATGTGGTTTAGGGGCTGATATTGGGCTTACTCTTGGCTCCAGCCATCAAGGTCGCCCCACCGACCCCACCACCGATCTCAATTGCTAGCCATACCATTTTGGGCTGGCGTCTTTTTCGCGTTAATTGGTTTAATCCTCGGCGCGTCGAGTCGCGTCTCCCTCGACCAAATATTCAGTCTTGTTCGGCTGCCCCTCCAAACCCGTCGAAAGGACGAACCCAGCACCAAGACTTCAACGCCTGGCCTCTAATAGACAATAACCCCCACATCGAGAATGGACGACGAGATTGTGACGGAGCTCAATGAGCGGTTCGGATCGGGGAACAAACCGCTCGAAGCTGATGTCATCGCCGAATTACGTTCGATTATGCGCCTGCACGAGCTGTCGGTCGACGACATGTTCTTCAAATGGGACGCCTACTGTATGAAGATGGATGCTGATGGTTTAAAAACCTCAGTGGAAACACTGCGCGCGTTCAAGACCGACTTGCAAGATGCTCTGGAACGAAGCACCCGTACCCAGGCCAATGTCAAGCCCGACAAGCGTGTTGGCGCAACCCCACGAACCGTCTCCAAGAACAGCGGCGATGTCTTTGGCATGCTTGATGGGCTCACCACACCGGCGTCTGGACGAACAGCAAAGGCTGCGTCGGCGAGGAGGAGACCAATGGAGACGCCTAGTGTATCCCGGGTGAAAGCAGAACCAGCAAGCTCACCTCTTAAACTCGAAGACCGGCTTGATTCCATGGGTGTCCTTCCGTAGGTAGCTTCGTATTGTTGCTGTGTAGTTGCTTTTCCTGACCCCATACTACAGACCATCATCGTTCCACGATAGGCAAAACCCGGGCGAGATTATCGAAATCCTGAACGAGCATCTTGCGGTCCCTGAGCCGCCCATCGCACCCTTCGGCGAGTCGCGCATTAAGCTGACGGCCGCTTCAGACCAGAAGAAACTGGGATATAAAACCCTTGCCATGAAGCTCTTGGAAGCTTCAGAGATTCTGGATGACAGGATAGAAGAATTCTCAAAACTCATCCAGGAACACCATAACCTGGACGACTCAGCGTTTCGCAGCGCTGCAAGGCAAAGCACCACTGAAATCATTGCCGTCGGACGGATTGCCTCGGATGCCCCTGAGGGAAAACTCAATACGGCTTCTCTTGTTCTCGAGACATCCCGATCAGTGGGTAATGCCTTCCGCGTGCCACTTGACCTGAAGAACCTCAGGGGTTACCAGTTTTTCCCGGGACAGATCGTTGCTCTCAGGGGTACCAATGTTTCTGGCCGGGAGTTTACCGCCACTGAGGTACTCGAATTACCACTCTTACCCAGTGCTGCGTCCAGTCCCGAGGCTCTGGAGGCTCACCGGGAACGACTTCGTGGGGGTCCAGACTCAATGAACTCTGACACGGCCCCTCCGCCCCTCAACATCTTTATCGCCTCTGGCCCATATACAGCGGACGACAACCTAGACTTTGAACCGCTGCATACCCTCTGCGAGCGAGCCGCAGATACCTACGCCGATGCCGTCGTCCTAACCGGGCCATTCATCGACATTGAGCACCCCATGATCGCCTCTGGCGACTTTGACCTCCCCGACGACGCTCAGTACGACGCCGACACAGCCACCATGACCGTTGTCTTCCGTCACCTCATCACGCCCGCCATCAACCGCCTCGTTGCCGCCAACCCCCAGGTCACCATCCTCCTCGTGCCTTCGGTACGCGACGTCCTTGACAAGCACGTCTCCTGGCCCCAGGACGCTTTTCCCCGCAAAGACACCGGACTCCCCAAGCTCGCCAAGATTATTGGCAACCCCATGACCCTCAGCATCAACGAGGCCGTCCTCGGCGTCACCAGTCAGGACGTCCTCTTTGACCTGCGCCAGGAAGAGCTTGTTGGTGGTCGCCCCGCCGTGCCGGAGCTGTTATCCCGGGTATGTAGATACCTAGTCGAACAGCGGCATTTCTTCCCACTGTTCCCACCGAGCGATAGGCAGCGCCTACCAAAGACGGGAACAACCGAAGGGGTGCCCCCCGGCGCTATGCTCGATGTTAGTTACCTTAAACTGGGGGAGATGATTAGTGTAAGGCCTGATGTTATGATTGTGCCGAGTGCGCTGCCACCTTTTGCAAAGGTAAGTCTTTTTTTTTCCTTTCCCCCTTTCTCTTATCCCCCTCTCTCTTCCTATTTTACGTAAAGTGCAGTGAGTGAGTGAGTAGGGGATTTAAGAGCTAATGTGTAATGTGAAATGTTGTGATAGGTCATTGAAAGTGTCTTGTTCATCAACCCGGGTTATCTCTCCAAGCGTAGAGGAGCAGGCACGTACGCTAAGATGACGCTCTACCCGCCTGAAGTGTCGCCGGAGCAGAGCATCCAGGCACACAAGATCTTTGAGCGGGCGAGAGTCGAGATTACGAGGATATGAAAGATTGAAGAGAAATGATAGGATAGGTAGTAGAGTAGTCTATTTCTCATAGACTTACTTGTACGGAGTAGTAATGGTATCACGACCAAAGTTTTTCACATCCCATAAATGGCCGGGAGGACTGGCATTCGGCGACAGTAAAAAAGCCATGTTGGGTATCATCCGTAAGATGTTTACTTAATACAATACAGTGTGACATCTACCTAGAGTCCACCTTCCGCCGTTTGTCATTATTGTTGTAGCTACCCCTTTCGCCCGAGGGGGATCGTTTCCTCCGGTCACGATCTCCGTTGTACCGGTTGTTTCGATCGTCCCGATGTCGTCTCGGCGAGCGAGATCTCGATCTTGATCTTGATCTCCGCCGGTCTCGATGGTCGTCTCTCCTCCGGTAGTGATCGTAGTCGTCGTCTCGCCTTCGGTTTCTGTCTCTCCTGTCGTCTCGATCCTCCCGATCTCTGTCCCTATCCCTTTCCCGGTCATGCCTGGGGCCCTCAGGAGCGGACTTGCGCTCCCCAAGCGGGATGGCATTCGCACCCTTTGCGCCATCACCACCCCTCTCACGTTGGTTATAGTTATCCGGCTGGAAACGCTCGTCGCCAAACCGATCAAACCCTTTAGCACCACCCCGACGATCATCCATCTGGCCCCACTGCCCTGTATCTTCACTCTTCAAGTCCCGATACTTGCTGGCACCCTTCCTTCCAATCTTCGTCTGATCCCTCAACTGCAGTGCCTTGGGCAACAGTTCCCGGTTCTTTACATCATCCGCAATCCTGGCCCCCATGATATCCCGTCCCGCCAAGCCCGCTGCCTCACTCTCATCCTGATAAAATGCCCCCCGGTGAAAGTACTTTTGCATGTACGCCATCTTTCCCTTCCCCTCCTTCTCTTCCTTCTGTCGCGCAATATACTCTTCATCCTCCGCCCGGCGCTCCTCCTCAGTTAGGTTCCGGCGCCGCTCAATCTCAGCAAGTTCCTTCTCCTTCACCTCGATTGCCTCTCGCTCCCGGCGGATCCGTTTCAGTTCTCGCAGCTTCCACGCTGCATACTCAGCCGCCGGGTCGAGGTCATCTGTATCGTCAACTTCGTCTTCTGGATCCATATCATCGTCCCAGTGCTTCTTGCCCGCCGCGCGTGCAGCAAGGTCCTTTTTAATTTGTTCTTCGACAAGTTCGTCGGCTGCTCTTTTCCGGGCGGCTTCCACTTCTGCTTCCTCCTCCTCTTCTCTCTTTTGCAGCGTGGCGGCGGCAACAACCTTGTCGGTTTCTCCTCCAACTTCCGGCTGCTGCTGCTGCTGCTGCTTCTCACGCGCACTCTTGCTGATAAACTTGGGCCGCATCATCACCCGGCGCGGAGCCTCTTCCTCCTCTGATGATGATTCTTCCTCACTGGATTCACCACTCCCACTCCCGCTCTCCTCGTCAGACTCTTCTTCCTCTGTGACAAAACCCTCCTCCCTCGCCTTGCGCTCTGCTTCAATTCTTGCCTCCGCAGCGGCCGCTCGACGCTGGGCATCGGCATCGCTGGTGGTTGCGGCGAGCACAGCGCCTGACAGGTTTATCTTTGCGCCGTCGCCACGGCTAATGACCTTCCCGGCCCCGCCGGCGCTGGAGACCTTCGGAGGGGGAGGGATCTTTCGTTTGGGTGCTTTGTTGGCGGGTTCGTTTTCGGATTCTGAGCCGCTGCCTTCGGAGTCGGATGATGATTCGGGCCCCACGGCCTTGCCGGCGCGGTAGCGCGCCGGCTTGACGGGGTTAGCCGTCATACGTTTGGGCGGCATTATAGGTAGGTGGTGGATGGATGATGGAGGAATTGGGATTGGAGAGACAGGATAGTGTCCAAGGATTTGACGCGCTGAAATTTAGTGGGGCATGCGCCGGCCTGGTCAGAGCTGAGCGGGCAGGGCTGAATTAAAGATTCAGGGTTAGGGTCTGCAGATGGCTTCACCTTCGATAAACGAATCGCCATGGACTCGAAATCCAGCACAGGTCGTTTAGTTCTTGAATAGGTTTTCGGTTCAATAAAACTCAACAGACTAGAAAAACGGCAGTATTCTGTAATAAATTCATATACATATGCCCGACCCCAGTCATGTTCATTTTGCTCGATGTCTTGCAAAAGACAGCAGCTCCGAGCAGCGCTTCCATCATATCACCCTTGATACTCTACCTTTATACAGCCACGGCCTGATTATATACCCCTACTGCCCTGCCCTAAACTCATCACTCCAAATGCCCGATCCAATTCCGCCCCTTCATCTGGCACCGCCATCTCACTTAGTCCTCCCGCGCTATTCCCATCCCCGCCGTGGGCAAACAAATCCCCAGCCGAACCTTGAGGCGCGCCCCCATCGTATCCCCCAGCGGGCGTTCCCACCTTCCTCTCCGGCTCCAATAACCTCGCATCACTATCCAGCCACCCCGGCGCCACCCGTCTCTTCTCGGCCAACTCCTGCGCACGTATCCGCTCTTCCAGTGCACGCAGATCCGCCTCAGCATCGGACTGGAGCTTGGCGACATGTGCCTGCAGCGCGCGACATGACGCGATGATATCGTCTGGGTGGGCGGCGTGTCCCGAGCCTGAAATGACGTACTTGGGCTTGTTGGCTGACCCGGACGTGGAGGGGTCTTGATTTGAGTTATCGACGGGGGCGACGCCAATCCCTGTTGTCGAGGGTGGGAGAGCAGAGGGCATGCTCTTGTATGTGTAGGGAAGCGTTGTTGCTGTAGGGAGATTGACGAAGGGGGAGACGGTCAGCGGGACCTGCTGAAGGAGGGGGTGGGATCCTGGGAGGATCAGTCAGTGAGGCTGCTGCAATAGAGGGTCGGTTACGAACTGTTATTGTGCATTGTGAAAAGTGCTGGGCACAATTTGACACGCTAGGAGCCAGGCTCAGTCTCGGGGCCAAAAAGGAAGAATAAAAACTATATTGTTGCCGCAAAGTTTCCAACTTTGCGCGGAGAAGCTGGGGTATCAATCGGTTGAACCAGAGAGGAAGTTGCTGCGTATCGCGGGGCTGGAGCTCGGCGTGTCATGAGGCGGCATGGCGGCAGGCAGCAGGGGTTCGATAAGCGATAAGGAGCTAAAACTCCACTAAAATTTCCCAGCATCGCCAACCCCTCCCCGATCTCGCGACAGAGCGCACGCAGATACAGCAGACAAGATGACTCTCACGCCGATCCTGTTACCTCCCAAGCTGGAGGAGTTTACCGCCCTATCTGAGCATCAAGAGCAAACTCCCACGACCTTCTTCGGCGGCAAGCCCGTCCTCCACTATCATGTTGAAGGCGCAAAAGCCTGGATCGCCAAAGACCAGGTCGACAAGTTGCCTCTTTTCCCCGCCGACTGCCGCTCAGCGCCAACCGCTCCTCTGACTGGTCTCTCCGACGATCCTGAAAACACATTTGAGCAAACAGTCGATCTGTTTGTCAATTCCGAGTACGTCTCCCCCGCTGTTACTTTGGTTACGCAGCCGATGGCTAACTAACGCCAACAAACCACAGGACACTCACCCTCTACAGCTCGCTCTGCGAAAAGGGCGTCCAAATTCCATACCAGCCGATCGGTATCTACGGTGTCAAGAAATTCGGCCCCGAAGGCAAGACTCAATCCGCTGTCTATCTACAACTCAACCTATCCGATGGCGGCCCTAGTGACGACGAGTTCGAGACGGTAGAGCTTGTCCTGATCCCGCCGCCATCGACAATTTCTTCCGAGGAGGAAATAACAGGAGTCGCTCAGTCCCCTCAGTCAGAAGCGATGAGGCTGTTTAGAGCCATCGCGGACTGCTCAGTACTGCACCCTGACCCAGTAGAAGAGGATGAAGACGGGGAACCCACTTTTGGGGGCATAAAGTGGCAGGGTGTTTCCGACGAAGACTACGAAAATGAAGGTGATGCCTCGGAGGATTTAGAATTATATACAGTGACAAACGAGTACGGTGAATTCAAGGGGCCGAGTGGGTTACCGCCACCCATGCCGGGTAGCTCGGGATGGATAACCGCCGAGAACGTTGACGAATATTTTGACGCGGACGGCAACTGGATTCAGGGCGAAGGGGAGGAGGAAGCGGTCGAGGAGCTTGGGGATGGTGCTGGCACTGTGCGCGGGCGGGAGGAAGATCATGGCGTTGAAGCAGCTGAAAGCGGTGGAAACAAACGGGCGCGAGTAGAATAACATCTAGCTAGTCCTAATTTCTGAATTTCTCAAACGCTGGCGATGCTACTTATTCTGAACATCGTTCCGCTACGTTACGCCGGCTTTGGACGTTTCGTCAACCTTGAGCGCTCGTCGACAGCCTTGCGCTTTGAACCAGCTGAAAGCTTGCCTTCCCCCTCTCCAAACCGTTTCCCCGCTGTGCCGTCTTCACCTGTAGAGGCTTGCATTTCCATCGTATCGGTTTCGTGCTGCGAACCGGGTTCGTCCTTCACAGATACGTCGTCAGACGAAGTTTCGCCGCCTGACTCACCAGCAGCCTGCTTACTCTTGTTATCGCAGACACCACAACCAGTCCGTGCTGCCTGACGCTGCTCTTGTGCTAAAGGGGGCAGCAACCGATCGGATCCTCCGGGCAATCCAATCCTTTTCACCATCATTTTACGAAGACAATTCGACCACCATGTCGGGTCAGTTCCAACGAGGTAAAGTCGGTAGACAATGTCGGTGAGTATGATGACAGCGCAGTCATAGAAATCAGCCGTCCGTTGCGAAGCAGGCCACCCCGACCATAGCCGTTTAAGTAACCGGACTGCTGGCGCCAGGCAAAGCGAAGGGTACATGCTGTCACGAGTTGCTGCGAGTTCGTTCTCGAATCTCATGAGTTCTTTTGGGTTCAAACCAGTGTCAAGCAGCACAACTTGGTAACGATAGTTGAGATAGGGAAAGAATACCACTTCCAGGTACCTCAACACACCCCACTTCTCCCATCTCAGAACTTGTAGGACCTCTCTGGGCTCCCCGCGGAACCCCCGCTGGGCCCATAGGAAGAGAAATCCGTACAAGTAGGCAAGCTGCAAAATAAACATGAGAGTTACGTCGGTAACCTCCTCGGCTGAAAATTTGCTGAGAAAGCCTATTCTCGGACAGTGCTTGGGTATGACGGGTCGAAGGGTCCGCGATCTGTGAGAGTATGACAGGCCAGTACCAGGAAAGAGTTTCTTGAATTCGGAATACTTGTTGAAGATGACTTGTTGCTCGTCGACGTCGGGTGGAATATAAACGCGCGGGAAGTTTGGCTTCTCGGCAAGTTCGGGACACACATCTCGGAGGCCACGCTCGAATGCTTGTTCGGTACAATCATATGTCGACATGTACAATGGCTGGTTGAGTTGGAATCGCGAGGGTGGTTCTTGTTCTTGCGCACAATCATTGACTATTTGCACCAGCGCCGACATGGTTGATTCCCCGATGCAGTAGGTATAAAGGACCGTATAATCAAATGAATGCCGAAATCATATTTTGATGGAAGTGTTTGAGAGGCGCAGGAAACTGGATGCCCAAGAAGACAGACAGTTGAGATAGAAATGTGGCTGGCAGGAGCATATCCAGCTCCACCGGGCTTGCTCGAAATCAAAGCCAGATGGCGCGCCCCAACGTAAAACTGAGGTGAAAGTCCCGTATTCGGGAGGATCAGGGAACCAGAGCTAGATGATTAGACTGCATCTGCGAAATATGATAGACATTCCAAAGCATTTTCAAGGCCTGCTTCTTTCCCAAGTCAAGGGCGCGCTTGAAGGCTTGGACCGATTCAATGCCCCCATACAGGCAGGAGCTACCACATTCGAATACGTCAGGGAGGGGCGTGCTAGACGGGACTTTCAAGTTTGGCAAGAGTAATTCTCTTCTTCCCAAATTCCGTCACTGCTGTGCCTGTATGTGATGGGGAAAGGGGGCGGCCCAGCTGTCTTTGAATTCCGCATAAGTACACTCATGGCCCTTATGATGGGCGACAGCTATTGATTTGTCCATGTTCAAGCGCTGGTGATCGATTGGGTCATATTCGAAGAATTGGGTTTAGTGGCGGGAGTTTTCGGCATGGCAAACACTTCGGAACCCAACATACCTACCTGGCAAAGATGTCTAGCAACATCCCACCCCAGCCTCGATGAATCAAAGTCCAAGCCCCAGTCGCGGTTTTTCTGTCGGCAGTTTGGCCTCCGAGTGCCGACTGTTGCTATCCAGGTTTCAGGCTCCGTCAACAGTGCAACCGAAAGGACCAAGGGATGGGCAGCTCAACAATGTCCTAGGGCTCTCGAGTAATTCTTTTCCTCTTAGCGGAGGCACCCCTTCCCCCGTGGAGTGTTGGACGGCAATGTGGCGCTAAATGGAGCGTTGCACATCCTCTCCAATACCTGATCTCGAACAGAGAGCCAAGCCCGGGTCTATATAGGCAGACAAAGGCAACACTGAAGAGGAGGGGGGATTTTTCCATGGCTACCTCGAGGTCGGATGTAGTGCGCAGAAGGCGAGTCCACGTAACGCAGACATGCACACCAGACCCCAGTGTATAGACTGTTCCACCTGACGAAATTATCCGGGGTACGTCAATATGCGGGAGGCCAATCACTCTGCGGCAGAAACAAGCTCTGTGGCGGTCTTGGCCAATGGCCTGGCGGAAGAGAGCCGCTTAAAATCTCCGACCGTTGTACCTTGGCTTACTACCGGCGTCCTCTGCCATCGTGGGGTGCGTCTTCCCCACACGACCGAGCTCAAAAAGGCAACGTCAATAATGAAATCAATAATGAGATGGGACAGATGGGACCGGGGGCGGCTGGTCACTGGACACGGCAGTTACCCCACAAGATATTGATGTGTCGGTATACCAGTCCTTGTTGGTGCTGGGCAGCTCTGGGTGGTATAAAGGGAGACCAGCTGAGTGAAACCGCCGCGGCACATACATGCACTCCCGAATCCCAGGTCAAGAGCCTGCCTGCCCCGTGGCCATTTTGTACATTCTCCGGCAAACTCGCCATTTATATCAACATGGGCTACTTTAGGCTCGCCTCCGCCCTCGTTCTCCTTGCCGCAACGGTAGTTGGTGTTCTCTCTGCGCCTGCCGCAAACTACTTTTGGTCTTCATGGACCGACGGTAAGGCAAAGATTCAACAGAAGAATGGCCCTGATGGCCAGTTCAGTGTGAAGTGGTCGGGTGATAAGGGGAATTTTGTGATTGGCAAAGGCTGGAACACGGGAAGCAACCGGTAAGGCCGACCATTTGCATTATTATTATGATTAGCTCAAGTTCTTCTCGGATTTATATCACCAGACACAAAATGAGCTATCCTACCTATGTACCTCACCACCACTGAATCCATCCTTACCGTCTATCAGCACATAAACTGACCTCACATACCCTATGTAGCGAGGTTGTATACTCTGGCAAGTTTGAGCCCGTGGGGAACGGGTACCTTGCCGTATACGGGTGGACGACCAGCCCACTTGTCGAGTACTATATCATCGAGTCATATGGGAACCACAAGCCGTCAGACAACCCGGAAGCCAAGATGAAGGGCAACATGACCAGCGATGGCGGCACCTATGAGATCATGACCAAGAAGCGCGTCAACAAGCCTTCGATCCAGGGTACGGCCACCTTTGACCAGTATTGGTCCATCAGAACTGAAAAGCGTGTCGGGGGTACGGTTACGACGGGCAATCACTTCAAGGCCTGGGAGGCAGCGGGCTTGAAGATGGGAAGGCACAATTACATGATCGTTGCCGTTGAAGGTCAGGATAGTTCGGGTGAGGCCGAGGTCAATGTTGGTGTGGCCCCGAAAGAGCAGGCAGGGTTCTGATGTATAGGTATTTACGTGTTGAATATCTGTGGTGATTTGCACAAGTAAACAGCAACCTCTTGCTGTCTACGGGTTCTTGTCGAAGTGTCTCTTCTGTATCTCTCAAGAATACTTAAGGAAGGTGGGTTGATACCTCGGTTTAGTTGTAGAGCTTCTGTTTCGATTTGCGTACAGTCCAGCCCAACCGATGAAAGATTGTTCGCGCGGTAACTACTTCACGGCTTGGCTGTAGCCTCTGGGCCAACCTGCCTACCCCCCGGCATTCTTTCTAATTTTGAGGGCTTGATGATGTCACATTTTACCAGACTTCTCAATGCATGTGGCTACCCGGAAGGCTGTCTCTCATGAAAATCGATATCTTGCGTTTTACTTGAAATGCTGATTCTCGCCTGACAATGCACACATTCTTATGTCGCCCTGTCCTGCCGCAAAAATCCAATGGAATGAAATTTTGGATTTGTTCTCCCTTCATGAAGGAAGAAAGTGTCGTACAAAAAACAGGGGTCTTAAGCCATCGCGGAAGAAAAAAAAAAAAGGGTCATGCGCGAGCGCAGGGGTAGCGAGATCAGCGGCGTTTGGATACATGTAGCCAAGTGCAGACTGTGGACCGGGGGTAAAGTTAAGTTAGGTGAAATTTCGGAACGATAATCCTAATCCTTTGCAGCACAAAATTGTGTGCGCCAAAAAAGAAAAAAAGAAAAAAGGAAAAAGATATTATGCAGTCTCCTTTTAAGTATGTATACCAAGGCTTGGGTTTTCAGCTGGGAAAAGGTCCATCGATTTTGCTTTGCTTCTTTTGCAAAGGGACATGTCCAGGAATAGCTAGGGCGATGTCAAGGCGGATAGGCTATTGACCCAGATGGGCGGTTCCCAGGGTTAGGCGGCGGCTGATTGGATGGCCTTGCAACGAGGTCTCGGGGAGGATTGCAGGGCGGTAGGGGGGGGGGGACGGGG
>Ga0247765_1000407_pt1 | contig 34295 bp, 27 predicted proteins | sample UWRJL106311C6_FD_179949 | JGI IMG/M metagenome (GOLD analysis project Ga0247765, IMG submission 179949) | Plant litter microbial communities from Arlington Agricultural Research Station in Wisconsin, United States - UWRJ-L106-311C-6 | ecosystem: Environmental > Terrestrial > Plant litter >...
CTTCTCTTCCTCCTCCTCCTCCTCCTCCTCCTCCTCCTCCTCCTCCTCCTCCTCCTCCTCCTCCTCCCCCTCCCGACTCCTTCTTTCCTTCAAACCCAGCCCAACCCTTAACTTAGGAATTGGCCGGGATGCAAACTCCCCCACAATCACGGCCTCCTGCCTCCGGATCGCACTTATCTCTCGGATCATCCACACAACGCTGGTCCTTTGGACATTTGACGGCCGCAAAACCACCGCAAAAGGCAGGCTTCCAAACGCACACGCTGCGACAGGGGTTGCTGTCCGGAATAGGGATGCACTCCATGCCAACAACAGTGGGGCAGATTGAGTTGCAGCCACATTTGGCAGCGGCACGGGTGTCCATGTTGGGAGAGGGAGAGGCCGAGGTTAGTGCGGTGAGGCACAGAATGAGTAGATGAGACCTCATTTTGATGTTTTTGGTTGGTTACGCGTGGACTGAGTGGGAAAGAATTGGATGAAAGTTAAATCAGTTGGTTTTATGTTCGATAGGAACTAAGGTGTTGAACAAGTGAAGGAGGAAAAAAACCATCGGTCTTATACGCGCGGCCAAGCCAGACACAGCGGCTCATTGTGTCTGGTGTGTGTTATAACCTCCGCAGAACGGCCGGTGTTGTTTTTGTCTGGAAAGGCAATGCATGCAAATAATTGGTTGATTTAAAACTGGGCGTATGTCGTACAGCTGAACGGAATTGGTAAAATCGGGCGTCGATGCTTGCTTGTCACGCTCTGCTGACCGCGCGGGGCGGGTAAGACGTCGAACTATTAACCCGGATGGCACCTCCTGGCCTAACACGGTGAAGGGTAGTATTTTATGACTACGTTCTTACCTGAGCGTAGCCAAAATACGAACGGGCTTCAGCCGCAAACTGTACATATCCCCTGACAGGCGCAGGCAAGATAGCCCTCGGTGTAACCAATACACCCCGGGCTTACCCCGAGGTCTCGACCGCAAAGAGCAAAGATCCGGGGCGCATTTAAATGTCTGCTTTCGAGATCCCGGGTTTAACGTTGCATCTTCCAGTTGGTACTTGGGATTTGGCTAGCCTGGCGCAACCAGACCTGGAATGCCTTGTGGGATAGTCTAAGCTAAAGATCATCTCGCATTACGTGTACACTGTAGACCAATTGTCTCTCATTCTCACAGATTGACACCAAACTCTGCAAGAGGTCTTGTAATTCTGGAAATCTAGATTAGGCATAGAAATAAAAGCATTTGTTGACACGAGGAGCATGTCTCAGACAAAACCCACTGTTGGCATCAGCTATGACTTTGATGATCTGAGTTACTCTGAGCCACGCACAGCTAAAGCGGAATGCACAGTTCGAGCTATATCACCTAGAAGAAGGGGAAAAAAAGAAAGAAAAAAAAAGGAGAAGAAATCGCGTCAATGGTGATTAAGGGCATGGGTGGGCGGCGCCTCAGTCAAATCGGTAGCAACCAAAACCTTTGCTGTGTGCGAACGCCGCAAGGACCTTGGAAAAGATCTAAATTTCAAGTGCACCTCAAAAAGACCTGAGCTGACGGCAAAATGGCCAATCTTCTCTTCTTCCTGCTTCCAATTTTCAACTTACGACCCTTCAATGCCATCGTGATAGACACCTAATAGTGGTTATGCTTTTCCGAAACGACGGTTGGCTACGGCTGTGAGCGCATCTCCGAAGCAATTCCGAAACCCCACACACACACCTCAGGCAGACTGGCGACCAACATCACCTTCCGCACCATGCATAAACCCACCACGGACAACCAGCATGCGGATTCTGCACGTGAGAAATCTCGTCCGTCATTTTTTCGGATTTGTCGACTTTGCGTTCGTGTTGTCTGAGGTCTAGATCCCGCCAAATGGCAAAAGCGGCTTGCACCGGCAGAGCGCTGCGGTATGGTACGGTACCTTGCGGTACGGGCGGTTCCGCTTAGGGAAGTCGCTGGTGTGAGGTATCAGACCACCCCCAAAACATCAGGTCGTCCATGTTTCTGGGAATGAAGCGACAGCGGAATAATGTGTAGAGTCATGCCACGAATTGATGGCATGCAAGTTTTACAAGGGTTGCAAATCATGATTTTAAGGCACGGGGAGGAGAACAAAAGTCATGGTCACCCATCCCTCAGAACAAATACAACCACCACACACATAGCAATTGACAGCATAACTAAAAACAACAAACAATCCAACCAATCTCGAGACATTTGTTTAACACAATAAGAACAAAATGTCAGCCAAAACCAAACCAACCCGCATCGCCATAATCGGTACTGGCCGTCTCGGCTCCGCCGCCGCCTACTCTCTACTTCTCTCCCCGTCCATTTCCCCTTCCGAAATCCTCCTCTGCGATCCCAACTTGGCGCTTCTCACTGCTCAAGTTGCAGATCTCGCAGACGCGGCGTATGCTCTCAACTCGAATACCGCTATTCGTCCCGCTACATATCATGAGGCAGGACAATGCGATATCATTATCATCACGGCCGGATCGCGTCATATTGGAGAGAGTGTGGGATCCGTAGCGGCCATGGGGAGGAATGCATCTGTGGTGCGGAGCGTAGTGAGTGGGATGGCCCCCGTGAATAAAGAGGCCGTGGTAGTCGTGGCGGCAGAACCCGTGGATGTGATGACAGGGCTGGCGAGAGGCATGTTGGCGGGCGTGTTGGAGGAAGGGAGGGTCCTAGGGGTGGGCACGTATTTGGAGAGTGTGAGGTTGCGGGGAATGGTAGCGGGGGAGGTAGGGGTAAGTCCATGTTTCTTTTCCCCTTCTCATTCTTTCCTTTTGGCTTCCGTGGTTTTCACCATCTGTGGTCTTGTGGTGAAAGTCTAAAACTGACAGATAAAAACAGATTGCCGCAAACTCCATCGACATGTATGTCGTCGGCGTGCACGGCGAATGCCAAGTCCCCGCATGGAGTGCAGCGACGATTGGCGGAGTGGGAATCGACCAGGCGCTGGCCGAGGCGGGGACGACGGAAATCGATCGGAAGAAACTGGCCGACGAGTGTAAACGTCGCACGCACGAGATTAGAAGAGAAAAAGGGGCGACGCCGTTTGGTACGGGTGCGATTCTGGCGAGTATTTGCGCGTCCGTGTTGCTGGACAGACGCAATGTGAGACCGGTGAGCCACTTCCAGCCAGAGCATGGCTGCTGTCTGAGTGCCCCGGCCGTGTTGGGGAGAGGGGGTATTGTCAAGACGATTCCGCTGCCGTTGGCTGAGGAGGAACAAAAGGTCGTGGCTGAGTCGGCGGCGAGGGTAAAGAGGGAGGTGGATGAATTGCTTGAACAGTGCAAGGCGGGCGCGTGGTGATATTTTGGGATGATTGCTACGTCTCGGGTTGAAATCGGGAGGAGTTTGGAGTTAAAGCTCTGCTTGGCATTTAATAGGGACAAGAGAAGGGTTTTAAGTCCGTTAATAACAACCCTTCTGAGATGATACACCTGGTTCCCAGTGACCACAATGTTGTTATGGAGATGAGGACCCCTCAACCTTCCCCGTGAACTGCACATGTGGCCCGACAGTTCGTTAATCGCAAAGATTCCACGCGAAACACTCTTGAGAAATCAGATTTGGACAATTCTTTCTTTTTTTTTTTCTTGTGGACAAGGCCTCGGGTGATCTTCAGCAAGGTAATATCGTCATCCAAACACACAAAGTCCTAATGCCATGATCTGAGGGGATATACCAATACACGCGCCTCTCCTTCCCTTACAAACCCTGCTCCGCTTCCACTACATGTCTCTTGACTGGCACAAAGCTGTCCGGACTGACCGAAATCGAATCAATGCCCGCTTCGACCAAAAACCTTGCGAACTCTGGGTGATCACTGGGCGCCTGCCCGCAAATACCAATCTTCTTCCCCTTGGCCCTCGCCACGCGAATGACCCGTGAGATCATCCACTTGACTGCCTCGTCCTGTTCATCAAACAGATCCGCCAACAGCTCCCCGGAATCTCGATCCACGCCTAGCGTCAACTGCGTGAGATCATTCGACCCGATGGAAAACCCATCAAAATGCTCGGTGAAACGCTCCGCGAGAATCACATTTGACGGAATCTCGCACATGACATAGACTTGCAACCCGTTTTCGCCGCGGCGGAGACCATTCTCCGCCATTACAGCCAACACTTTCTCAGCTTCCCCGACGGTGCGGCAGAAGGGAATCATGACCAGCGCGTTGGTCAGACCCATTTCCTCGCGCAGTCGGCGGATAGCTGCACACTCGAGGGCGAACCCTTCGCGATAACGCGGGTTGTAATACCGCGAGGCGCCGCGGAATCCGAGCATGGGGTTTTCCTCGCTGGGCTCGAACTCGGCACCGCCAATCAGGTTGGCGTACTCGTTGGTTTTGAAGTCGCTCATGCGGATGATGGCGGGTTTGGGATATACGGCGGCGCAGAGGGCGGCCAGGCCGCGGGAGAGTTTGTCAACAAAGTAGTCGGGCTTGTGGGTGTAGCCAGTGGTGAGGCGGCCGATCTCGCGCTTGGCGGCCTCGTCGTGGAGCGTGTCGTATTTGATCAGGGCCATGGGGTGGATGCGGATGGCGTTGCTGACAACAAACTCCATACGAGCAAGTCCGATGCCGTCAGCGGGGAGACGCCACCAGCGGTAGGCAGAGGCAGGATCGGCGAGGTTGAGCATGACGTTGGTTCGAACCGAGGGTAGGCCGGAGAGATCAATGGTTTGGGAGCTGATGTCGGCAATGCCTTGATATACGAAACCCGTGTCGCCTTCGGCACACGAGACGGTAACATCTTGGCCGGTGTGGAGAACGTAGGTGGCGTTGCTAGTGCCGACAACACAGGGGAGGCCGAGTTCCCTGGAAACAATGGCGGCGTGTGACGTGCGACCGCCGTGGTCGGTGATGATGGCAGCGGCGCGTTTCATCACGGGCATCCAATCTGGGTCTGTCGACTCAGTTACCAGGACAGAACCATCTATGAACTTGCTGATGTCTTTGGCTGACTCGATCAGGCAGACGCGACCGGCGATGGCGGCAGTGCCGATGGAAAGACCGGTAGTGAGAACTGGCCCCTTGTTGGCGACCTTGTAGGTTTTGAAGACATCTGCATCAACACGCGAGTGCACCGTCTCGGGTCGGGCCTGAACGATAAACAACTCGCCGGTGATGCCATCCTTTGCCCACTCCATATCCATAGGACAGCCGTAGTGCTCTTCAATGGTGCATCCCCAGCGGGCCAGCTGTAGAATCTCGTCGTCGCTAAGAACGAAAGCTGCCCGCTCGGCCTTGGAGGTCGGAACATTCCGTGTTGGCGTGTGTTTGTCGCCGTAGACCATCTTGATGGATTTGTCGCCCCGTCTCTTCTCCAAGATGGGAACGACCTTGGGATTGTTGAGAAGCGGCTTGAAGACTTGGTACTCGTCCGGGTTGACAGTGCCCTGGACAACATTCTCGCCGAGACCCCAGGCCGCATTGATCAAGACGACCTTGTCGAAGCCGCTCTCGGTGTCGAGCGAGAACATGACGCCAGATCCGCTGAGGTCGGACCGCACCATGCGTTGGACGCCGATCGAAAGGGCAACACACATGTGGTCAAACCCCTTGTTCTGACGATAGCTGATGGCTCGGTCGGTGAAAAGAGAGGCGTAACAGCGTCGACAGGCGTCGAGAAGCGCGTTTTCCCCAGAAACATTGAGATATGTCTCCTGCTGCCCGGCAAAGCTGGCATCGGGAAGGTCCTCGGCGGTGGCACTCGACCGCACAGCAACACTGAGGTTCTCAACCCCAGCTCTCGCAGAAAGTTCCCGATAGCTGGCCTTGATAGCCTCTGCTGCATCCTCGGGCCAATTTCCGCGCAAGAAGAGCTTGCGGACGAGTTGACCCGTTTCTGCGAGACTCAGCTTTCCCTCCTGCCATTCCGTGACCAGCTCGGCCATCTTGCCCCGGATGCCGTTGGTATCGACGTAGTGCCAGTATGCCTCTGAAGTTGTGGCGAATCCGGATGGTACTGCAACTCCCTTGGCCTCGAGAGCCGTGATCATCTCACCGAGTGACGAGTTTTTGCCGCCGACGAGGGCGACATCGCCTCGTTTGAGGTCTTCGAATTTTCGAACCAAATCTCTAGAATCTTTTGCTTCTCCCATGTTGATAACGTTGCTCGTGTTTCAGTGGGAGGTCGATTTTGCAATGTGAAATTGATGTGATGATGTTGAAGAATATGTGGTGATATGAGTGAATCGGTCATGATTTTCGCGGGGCAGCCGGATGCGACCAACAAATATTCCACTACGATTGGCATCTCGACAGAGGCATCAACAATGAATGGCAGGTTGGTGGCATGATGGGCGGCCAGGTAGCAATCCGAAGACCAAGTGTGATCTAGACGCGCGATTCCGGCAGAAGACATTCCGGCATGTGACTTGGAGGATGAACTGAGGTTCGCTGCGCCAGGGGAAAATGGCCGATGCTCGCATGATTTTACGTATGAGTTCGTTGGGGTGCTGGCTAAAGTGTCCCTGAGCCGCTTGTATCCGGCGCTGTAGCCCAGGCGCCAAGACGCATTCGTAGCGGCCTCCGTCCCTGAAATGTCCACGGCTTGTCCAGATCCAGCCCAGCGCGGTCAACTCTCGGTCGATGCGAGCGGCATGTTAGCAGTAAAAAATGACATATTGCAGAAAACCACAGCAAGCAAAAGGATATGTCGTCGCTTGTTGGGCTTGTGGAAGGAGATGTGGAAAGCTCATGACGCAATCACAACCCCGCCAACATGAACTCCACTTTCCCAGGCATTTGTCCCCCAAAGAGTGCAGCTAGATTCTGGAACTATCCAGCAATACCTTTCATGCCCATCGTGTTTATTCCCAGACCGAGCATGCAAGAGAGAGCGATACCGAGAAGAGGGCGATAACATAGCACTCAACTGGGCCAGGAGCCAGCCGTGGACAGCAACGATGGCCCCGAGAAGATGGCAGATGCAATCACGCTTGCAGGTTGGTCCATATACCTTCCAGACTCACCATTCCTTTATTCTCTCTGCAGATCTGTAACACGTTTAGCATGCAAACTACGGATAGGGCCAGGCCACCTACAACGATCTGATTCGCTACCCAGCTCTTTACGATCCAGCTGCCAAGCCGTCATAGACGGGACCTGACAAACATCAGCACGGGGTAGTCAGCACTAAAAACCTCTCACCAAGAACGCAAGACCACGGCCCCCTGTAAGACCCAATCGTTGGGCTAGAAACCGGGCTCGCGACGAGCTGAGATTGGACGATGCAACGACAAGTCGGGACATTGCAGGGGACTTGGGGCTTTTGCTCGGGAAGCGTTTGGTATGATGCAGGGTAATACCGCAGTTTTTACGACTACCCAAACTCGGAGGACGAGGACTCAAGCTTTCACCACGTCCCGCTCCCTTTTTTTCCTGCGCGCTTTGGATCCTTTCTTCCTGCATCTCGGCTTGTACCATCGATGGTTACCTTCGATGGAGTCCTGGCGCTTCATTGCGGCGCTGGCCGCACTGGCACTAACACTACTGTGCGAGCAAGCCAATGCCGCCGACAGGATCTTCCAAATTCCATTTACATCCGACCTTCTCGAGTTTGACACTGGGATCTACGGACCGGATGGCCCATGGCACGCCGCCGTCATCATGCTCGGCAAACACCAACGAACGTCGATCACGGCCGACTTTACAGGCGGTGTCAAAGTCCCGGTTTGGCCTACGGGCTCCACTATCGTGCAACTCCTCACCACGCAAGGCGGCGGACTTTACAACAGCAGTAACGCCACAAAGCCATGGGCTCAATTCGGAAATGGCGGCGACAATGACATGCGGTTGGCTGACTGGTATGGAAATCAGTTTTCCGAGGGTGTGGCAACGACGGACTTTTTGAGTTTCATGAATTTCCGACTCGAGGACCCAAACTACGGTATCGTGAACGCGAGTGTTTACGCCATGAATACCTCAAAGGTGGTGCTTCCGGATGGGAGAAGCTACAAGCCTGTTGTCGGCAACCTGGGCTTGGGACGGCCCGCTGATACCGAATTCCAGGGGCTCAGCATGTTGGAGCAGCTGAAATCGTCGGGCCAGATTGGTTCCAACTCGTTTGGGTTGCATATGGGCCACGTATCGTTGAATCAGAGGGGATCGTTTTTTCTTGGAGGATATGACGAGAGCAGGGTGTTTGGTCGAACGGCGACATTCGACATGCGAGCTGGAGTGCCCATCATCTTCATGCTCGACGTCGTGCTTGGTGTCGAAATGGGACGTTGGCCGTTTGCTGTGCCGGGGCCGAACATCAGTCTGTGGCCAGCCGAGATAGAGGAAGGAGATGGGAGAGTCACAAACAGCTTCTTTGGGGGCCGTGAGGGATCGGTTCTGGTCACGCCGAATCCCGCAGTCCCCGGTATCTACCTCCCAGCGCCAACCTGCGCCAACGCTGCAAAGCACCTCCCTGTCCAGTTCGATACAAAGCTCGGCTACTACCTCTGGAAGACATCAGACCCTGCTTACCACCAGACGGTCAACTCGGCCGCCTATCTCGGCTTTGTCATTGCTGATCGCCAAGCCGTCAACCTCACCATCAAGGTGCCACTAAAAGCACTCAACCTGACTCTCGAATCACCCATCACCGAAATACCAACACCGTATTTTCCATGTTTCGACGTGTCATCCAACGGGAGCGGCTACTGGGAATTAGGACGGGCCGTTTTACAATCGACCTTTTTCGCCGTCAACTTTGATCAAAACGTCACGCACCTCGCCCAGGCACCCGGCCCAGACACCGGACAGAGTCTCGTGCGCGCCATCAAGCCCGGAGACCAAACCCTCTCGGTATCTACCGGTAACTGGGCCGATACGTGGCGAGCTCACTGGACGGCCATGGATGCCGAGCCATCTAACTCGCGATCCGTCTCTCTCAGCCCTGGTGCCATTGCCGGTGTGGTCATCGGCGTGATATCAGGCGTGGTACTCATACTTGGTGGCTACTTTGCTTGGCGGAAACGGAAGCGGACACTAAAGTGGAAAGGTCCAGTCGAGCTTGGGATTGGGGGCAAGCACCGGGTGAAGAGAGATCCCGGACCGGTTGCGGAGCTTGATAAGCAAGAGATCTATGAGGCGGGGAATTCTCCAGTCGTGGAGTTGGAATCACCTGCCCAACTGAGTGAGGCTCCAGCATCACCGGCTGTGTATGAGATGCCGGCAGATACATGTGACGAGCCGATGCCTGAAAAGTTAAAGGTGGATGTTGGGGATCACGGGGGCGATATTCCGGAGAAGAAGTGAGTTGGATTTTGACCATTAAGTTTTTATGTTCTCAAGAGCTATGAGCGTTTCTATATAATGACGATAGAGATCTGGTTTCCCTTCCACGTCCAACACAAGGCGATCTAAATTCTATGAATATATTGGTAGTTGAGCCCGTTAGGTGTTCTGTTGTCCTCGGGTGTCTCGTACAGTATCTCAAGCTCTTCACCATCGACAGAGCATGTCCGTCGAGGTACAGGTGGGCGGCGAGGCCACCGGATTCTGTGGTATTGCCGCCTGATTGGCCCGAACACGGCTTCAAGGAGATCTTGCCAAAGATATTAATGACTGCCTTCAAACAACTGCTCACATTTCTAGAAACATGAAAGGGACATAAATACCTTACCTAGAAGTCCCGAAAGTAAATATGCAGGATGAAAAACCCGTATTAACCCATGATCCATAGCATATTTGACCGCAGCTAATGGGCGAGATTCGTATTAGCCATTCCGTTTCGGAATGAGGGAGGTAGAGAAACTTGCCCAGAAGCGCAAAAAAAACATCCTGAGCAACAGGCACCCACGCCATAACAGCCGTTACCTGGCCGAACCCCCACTCGTCATCGGCATACTCGTCCCCGCTCGCGACACGCAACTTATCCCGCAGGCGAACCAACTCGGTCAGTGAGGCACACATTAGATATGTTACCACGATGGTCCCGATAAAGATTATCACATTCACCGCGAATCCGAGAGGTCCAAAGCGCGTGCGCTCCCACAGACGACGGTAGCCCCGCCGAAGAGTCGGTCCCATCTTCCGGTATGCGCACTTTAAAACCTCCCAGCCAAGAACAACAGCCGGGACACTAACCACTACGAGCGCAAGACAAACTGTAGCAAGACCGACTATGCTGAAGTCTGCCCACGTGAATGACGGCCGCTCCGGCCCGATTGGCTGTTCGAGGTTGATCTCAGCCGCAGGCCAGTTTCGGTACTGAGTGCAAAACGCAGTGATGACCTGCAACGCCTTACCGTGGGTGACGGGATATGTGGCTTTGGTAACCTCGGACACGTAAATGTACATGACCAGGGCCACAACCATATAAATACAGACGGCTGTCGTACGTAGCGCTGACCGTTGGTGGATGGTCAAGTAGGAGATGGTACAGACCCCTGCCGTAATGGCCTGGTAGTTTGCAAGGCTGGCGAGGAATTTCAGTTCCGCTAGGGGCGTGACTTGTCGAAGGCGGACGACCGAGGCCACAAACACGGAAAGCGCAACAAGGATGTTGGCCTGCTGGATGCTGGTCGCCACGGGGACGAGGTGCTCTGCCAACCATATCTTTGAGGGAAAGAGAAAGATCGAGTCTTGGCCCAGTGGCCGAGCAGCATCTTCCGCAAAGATGGAAGCCATTGCGAGGAGGGGGCCGAAAAAGAAGGATGCGATGCCTTGCAACATGTACGAAGTCATGGCCTGGGCGGAGTTTTTCCCCCATTAGATGATGCACCTGCATAGATATTTTGCGATATTTGAGGGGAAACTCACCCCAACACCAGAAATATCTGGATTCCCAACACCATAAACGAGAGCGCAGACCCCCGGACACGTCTCGACCAGCAGAGACACATTGCGACCAGCCCAGTCTTGAACCACTCGGTCAATGACGCTATTTCTGTCGCCAAAGTTGCACAAGTCGTTGGTTGGCGATGCCAGTGACAAAAGCGTGGTGGCGGTTGATAAGACTGGTGATGGTGTTGGCTCGAGGGACGCCTGCACCGTGACGCCTGCGAAGACGAGAACCAAGATGAAAACCAGAAAGCGCAAAACGCTCAACATGCGCCTCATCTATGTGGTGTTTATGATCCCGAACAATTCGTCAAAATTTTGGTGATGAACAGAGTGAAAAAAAAAAAAAAAAAAAAAAAACTTCTGAAACATTATCTCAGCTCTTCAAGACCGAAACACAATTAGGGTCCTGCCCCCTTTTGCGGCTGAAATCCCATTGCAGCTGCCCTGCAATCTTGGAATCTCGGGTTTCGGCCAGCGCCACATTCAGGGGTGCCGTCGGGCTAATATTAATCGCTCATTGGTCAACCGTTGACAGTATTGTGCGTCCGATAAAACTAGAACTTGTGCTGATGAAATATTGCGTTCGGATCTGGGGATGAAACGATCCAAGAAAGGCTGGAAGTAGGCGACAGATTAGATGTGTGCATCTCTCAAGCTTCGTTAGCAATGGGCCTTTGATGCTGGCCTAGGTTGAGGCGAATGCAGCACCCTAAAATATGAGCTCGCCTAAATTAAACCACTGTCTTTTATCAGAAGGGGGGATCTTGCTGAATGGATGCCTGGATCGGAGGGTCTTGAGAGTTTGGGATAGTCCATGGCGAAAACATAACCCCACCATCACTTCAACTATCCATTTTTGGGAGGTGGTCCCTGAGGTTGGACGCCCCTGTTGACAAATCAACAATAATGACGACATAGACCTGCTAAATTCCAGGGCAAAGACCTGATTTGGTCATTCGACTGACTCAGCTATCGAACCAGCGGAGTGGGAGCCAAAAGTCCCCTCTCGCGATAACCCGCCAAAAAAATGGCAAAACATTGAAATGGCGGGATTTGAGGTTGCGGGTGCCCAGTCATCGAAATGCATAACGGCGGCAAGTGATTGATCTTGAGGATCTTGCCCGAAGTAATTCCCGCAAAGAATCAAGGCACATTATACAGTCTGACCAATAAAAACCGTGAGGATACGCGCATGCATGTCTTGAGTTGCTGACTGATGCATCGTTCAAACGTGATCCGACGGAAGCCATCCCATTCGCCCACCCGCTCGGTGTCGGGACCGTAGCCGATGAACGGGCAACCAACGGTGACAGACCCGACGGCTCGACACGGGTTTGGTTCGGACCCCGGGTCTCACATAACCGTTAAGAAAGGGAAAAAGAGGTGCAAACAAGCGATAAGTCGCAGTTTTTTTTGACATTGCGCCGCCTTATCATGGCCCGTGTCGGCGGCGTCAAATCGCCTCAGCTGACCTTGAATGATAGGACCAGATAAACAGGTGCGCTTTTCCGTCAATACGCCCGGATAATCACGTACCTGGCCTGACCTGACCTGACCTTGGGTTTTTTTGGATTCCAAAGATTTCACAGAATATACTTTCATCTTCCAGCCTTGTTTTGTAATGATGATGGAGCCAATACAATGTACTACAGTATCGAATACGGGCGGGACCGTATACCGGCTATTTCGTCCTCGTCGCCCGCACACCAAGTCACGGTCCGGTTGTGCCCAATGCCGAAAGAGGAGAATCAAGGTCAGTCAGGTCAGGCCGGGTTTTGTCTCTTTTTTTTCAGAGGCTAACACGACATGGACGTCTAGTGCGACGAGGGCAGGCCGAGGTGTGGCCGATGCAGCCGGGGGGAACTCCTTTGCAGATACCCGGACGGCAGTATGCCTCCAGACAATAATCCTTGTTCGACGCCAGCGAACGATCTTGCGCGCATATCCGCCCTCTCCATCTCGTCGTACCGGCCCGAGAGTCCGGGTCAAAAAGAAGCCGAACTATTGGACCACTACATGCGGCACACCAGCTATGCCATCGGCTTTGAAGGCCAGGACACTTTTGCTCTGCGGGTTGGCATTCCCGAGCTGGCAACACGCTGTCCCGCACTTATGAGCTCCTTGCTGGCCCTGGCTGCATCGTGCTGCTGCTGCGACATTATGTCTCACCCGGCCCCGATTCCCCGTGATCGGGAGCGCATGGTGCAGCTGCTTGCCACGGCTAACCGGCATCACCTAAACTCGCTGCAGGAGATCCAAGCGCTCATCTGCAAAGCACGGCACTATGACCAAATCCTGGCCAACGCCCTTCTCATGGCGGCCTACGGAACCTCAGCACAGCGAGTGCGTATCTGGCTCGCCGACAACACGCCCGCCCACGAGACTCTGGCCGATGAATTCCAACCTAACAACTCTGGGTGGATGACGCTTTTTCACTCGGTCGATTCCGCTTTTGCCACTGTTCCCCGAAGCCGTTCAGCCAGCCGCGGGGTGAGCGAAGATGAAGAAGCCACCACCGACTCCTCCCCAGGACTCGACGCTTGGACTTTCCAACCCGAATTCCACACTCCCCGACAACAACAGCCCCGGCCCAACATGCACGACCAGGAAGTCATGCTGCTAACCAAGCAGCCCATGGCCCTGTCAAACCACCCCATGTACTCGGCCATTGTGTCTACCTCACCGTGGGCACTCGGCACCCTCAAAGCCACGACCGACCGACTCTGCGCCATCCTCGACGAAATGGACGTGACCTGGTCGTCGACCCTCCCTACCGAAGACCTCCATCCGCCCCTGACCAAAGCATCGACGCTCCAAGCCTGCCGACCAGCGATGGAGATACTGCTTGGCGTCGCTGCGGGAATCTGTCCGCCTGGGGTATTTTCTCACAACATTCACATTCAAAACCAACACCAATCACATTCTGACTGGAATGGCGGTGATGGTGTCAGTGGTGGTGGTGGTGGTGGCACTACATGTAGCCAAAGTCAAAGTCAAATCCAAAACCTCCGCCGGCATATGTATTTCAATTCTAACTCTAACTCTAACTCCAACTCTCACACCAGCTTCACCTCTATATCGCCTTCATCTGATGTATCCGACTGGCTACGCGAATACATTTCCCGAGTGTTGGCAGATATCCCATCGCGTTCGACGCGGCGGATAATCATGGCGTTTCTCTACCGGGTTCCCCAGCATTTTGTGAATACCGTAAGGGGAATCCTCGATTGCTTTCCTGACGGGCCCATCTCGCTTTGTCCGGCGGAGACGCTTTGTATTGATATTTTTGCGCATTGGCTTTGTTTTACCCTGTTACTCGATGGGGTTTGGTTTATTGGAGATATTGGTCTCTGGGAACTCGATAGGATTGTGGGCATGGTGGAGACGGGGAGGTTGGATTTGTCGTATGGAGTTAATAGAAATGGGAATGGGGCAGGTGGGGGGGATTGGTGGCCGGCGGGGATTTATCGGATTGCGGTAGAGGTGAAAAAGTATGCGAGGAGGTGACGGGCATTTCAAAGTATTTCATTCAGTGACAACCAAGAAATTCAGAGGTCCAAATTCCAACTACCAAGCATCTTTCCTGCCTACCCAAGGTACCTAGCTAGGAGCACAACATGAAGCCCAAGATTTGATATCAAGAGGGTAAAATGAGAGACAAGAAGACAAGTTTAAATAGCGAGCCAGTTGAAGATGAAAGTGGCCCGCCAGTGGTACCAACACATCGAGTGGTTTTCCAGAGAATGAAGCGAAATGTTCGACACCCAAAAGCAAAGTCAAATGCAACAAAAGTCTCCAAGCCTTGGAAGTGAAGAGAATCAAAAGTAATCAAAGAGAAGAAGAGAATCGAAAAGAAGTGAAGATAAGTGAAGAGAAGTGAAGAGAAGTGAAGAGAAGTGAAGAGAAGTGAAGAGAAGTGAAGAGAAGTGAAGAAAAAAAAGGCATCAAGCCAGGAACACTCAAGCCTTCAAGCCCGAATCAAACTGCTTAAACGGCGACGTCGCGTAATACGACGTCCACTGCGAGCAGACCGGCTCAATGGCATTCAGCGGGACCGTCTGGGGGATATCCTGAACTCTTTCGAGAAACTGGACACTCAACCCCTGGCTGACATGCCAGGCAATATGACAATGGAACAGCCAGGCTCCGGGGTTATCACTCCGGAAGGCGACGACCAGCCATCCCGAGCCGGGAAGCATGGTCGTGTCCCGACGAGTGGGGTTGTTGAACTTGAGAGTGGCGCGGTCGGTGGCGTCTATGTGCACTGAATTAGTATCTGACTTGATGTTGAGTAATGTGTAGGTGGAAACTTACCATTGTATCGTCGGGCCGGCGTGTTCAGCGGGTCGGCCACGGCTGGAGAGCGACCGAGAATGAGGAAGTCATGACCCTGAATGAATTGGTCAGAATTAGGCACCAGTCTTTCCCGGGTGGTAATACTGTAACTGGACATGAAAAAGAAAAAGGAGAAAGAAAAAAAAACTCACATGCAAATGCATCGGATGCGGTATACCTCCCAAATTCTCAATCACCCAAAACGACCACTGATTCGCCTGCGGGACCTGGAAGACGTTGTAGCGCGCCGGGAAATTCATGTTGCCCTTGGCGAGATACTCGAGCGTCGGTTCGTCCCAGGTGATATTCATGTCTTGGCCCTTGACGTGCCAATAGACACGCTGCACGCCCTGCCAGTTCTTGATGGCGAGATTGACATCCAGACTATTGCTCGGCGCGGCGGTGAAAGAGGACGCAGGGGCGGTGCGGGTGACGATAGGGACCAAGCTGGTCGTGTCTTCGCATCGGCTATCCGGAGGAGGTGTGCCGCGGTTAGTTGGGAGAGCGGTGGAACTGGCGCCATCATACTGGAAGATGGCAGCTGGGAACCGAATCCTAGTGACACCGCAGAGGCCGCTGGGAGCAGTTGTGACGTTGAACCAGTAGTTACCCACGGCTTGGTTGGCATCAATGGTGACATCGTACCGTTGGCCGACGGCAAGGAACAGGTTTGAGGCGGTAAATGCGTTGACGGGGACAAAGTCAGATTCAATCACAGTGAACTGATGACCAACCAGGCTGACGGTGAAGGTGTTGTCAACCGAGGTGTTGATGATGCGGAGGCGATGGCGCTTTCCAGGCTTCAGCTTAACGCGGTAGTACGATCCACCGCCGTTGGCATTGACGTGGGTGCCGTTGAAGAGAATGTTGTCAGAAGGAGGTGCGGGCTGGGGTGGAGCTGGGATCAACGAGTGCTGAATCTCATCGGCAGCACCATAGTACCAGTCGGTAATGGGGAAGACGCCAAGATCCTCATCGTACGGCAGGGATGCAGGACCGTTGATCTGGATGGTGCCGACAACACCATTGGCGTACTGGGACGAAAAGTGCGAGTGATACCACGAGGTACCATGCTGCTCAGCCCGGAAAGTGTACGTCTTGGAAGCACCAGGAGGGAGCGGGCACTCGGTGATGCCGTTGGCTCTGTGGGCTTATTAGCACTTTCAAAATCTCAGGGTTGTCGTTGATTCAAGGGATACATACCCGTCGTTCACATTGTTGTTCAACATACGGACACCATGCCAATGGATTGAAGTTCTGTTGACACGAGTTAGTCATTTGTTGCAGTTGTTGACTTAGTAGCGGATAGCCTACCCGTTGACCCTTAAGCGATTCGTGATAGTGACGCGAATGGTATCACCCCAGTCGGCTCTCACGGTGGGACCAGGGAATTGGCCTAACATCTTTGATTAACAAGATTCAAAGTGTTGACTTTGACGTTACTTACCATTGACGAGCATGGCCTTCTTCTTGGGCACGCCATCTCCGGCTGCCCAGTTGTCCATTTCAACAATTTCCCAGTTGTACTGAGGACAACAATGGTTAGTGACAGTTCGGCTTAGTTCCAGAACGCGGTGGGCTCACATTTCTAACAACTCCGGTTGCGGGAAAGTTGGCTTCGTAATCCGTGTTGATGTTGAATCCGTTGGTCCAGCAAGCCCGATTGCTCGGTGTGTTGCAAGTCGGCGCCCGCTTGGTGAGCTCGACGTCAGCACGAGGCGTGAGGTCATCCTCAGTGGAAGTCAAAGGAATGGTATTGCCCAGTCCGGCAAAGAACAGGCAGCCGACGGCCTGAAGCCAAGAAGTGGAACGCATGGTCTCAAGTGTTCAGTGTGGCAGAAGAAGGAATGAGTGTCTTGGATGCCAGAAGATAACGAGGGTAAGAAGTTTTAAAAAACGAAGGTTGTCGTTGAAACGAAAGGAAGGTCAAAGCAGCTTCATGGCTGCGCTCCTAGAGAGAGGCCTTGTCGGTTGAGATGTGACTTGAAATCTCATGATACTCGGGGGAGAGACAACTTTATAGTTAGTGACAGATATACCCCCTGGAATGTCCCCCGTCTTCTGTCACTTGACAGCTAAGAGACACAGCATCCTTGACAAGACTTGACGGGATGGATGCTGGTGTTGAATTCCTTCTTGCGTAACGTAGCTGCGTGTGGTGCTGCAACCACGCTTGCTCAAGACCCAGTTGAGCCGCGTGGAGGCCACCATTCAGACATGCAAAGCCTCAATAGTTTTGACGGATTGGACATCTAGAGGCGTAATGGCGTGAGTATGTTAAAGGGGGGTCAAGGTGAGCGGTCAGGAACAACAAGCTCGGAGGACTCGATATCCGGCATGGGAAAACACGAGAATACTCGAGTGGGGTCTTGTGGTTTGCATATGATCATTTCGGAACGGGAGAGGGGGAATGTGGTTACATCAACGACAGGGCGTTCGATAGTTTGAATCATTCCTTCAATCTCCCTAACCTCGATGAGATCCGCTGACGAGGTGGCGTACGCAAGGATGGCGGGCACTGCCAGCTGGGGAACCATGCAACGAAACATGAACCTATAATTGAACAATCCCATCTCACCTGAGTGACCGGGGATGGGAATTCCTGATAGGGGTATGCACGTGGTAGGGGTGGCCGATACGGCACGAGACCGAGAAGCCATGACGGACTGTTACCTGGTTTAAGACGACAGCTCTCCTTTAGCTGCTATCCATTGCCGAGTTAACCGGGAAACGTGCAATCTATGTTGATCGCCTCTGCACATCCGACAGAGCGGTTTCGCTTCTTCCCGTACGGCAAGAGACGATCTCAAGCCCTGTGTAAATGACGGATATTCAAAAGATAGGTAATCACGGCTAGAATGGTTGCCCCGTGGTTTGTCGAAACAAGCATACATACATTGGTGGTGTACCCGCCCCTGTGTATTGCTCAACAACCTACATGTAAATGCATGCCGGTTCCCCGAGTCTGCCTTGGCAGCAACCTCAGCTGCATATTCTCCGACGTCATTGGCCTTGGGACTTGCCGTCTCTGGTCGACTTTGGGCGATACACGCACCTACCCGTGCGCCAAGTGGCATTTGGCTTTAAAGGTAGGGGGGGGGGGGGTAAGCCCGGGTGTCAATCAGGGCCGATCCCGATTCCCTGCTCAAAGAATAGGGGAGAGTCTCAGTCAACGTAACCTCCTACCCGCCCTCAACAGGACTTTTGTCCTGTCATCTGGCCTACACTGGATGGTCAATGTGTCTCTTGCGGATGCCTAGTGGGTGGGGGTGTCGCGGGACAAATATTGAAAAATGGCAACATCTGATCCTGACGTGGGCGCAATCGTGATAGAGGCAGACCGGTTAGAGTTAAGTGGATGCAGCAAAGGCTGCAGCAAACAGGGCAGAGGCGCAGGATGCATGCAACGGATGGCACTTCACGTACAGCCCAAGTCTCGGCAGACCTCAATCCAACTCTCTTTCTTTTTTTTATTCTCCGCATCACTGCGATATCCGCGCGGCACAGTAACTATCTGTCAGTGGAGAAGAAGAAAAAGCCCCAGTTTCCCGCAGTGCCACAGGCTTACAGCCAGGTGAGGGCGGGAAGCGGGACAGTGAAGGTATGGTGATTGGTGGCACCTGACGCGCGTTCCATGGGTCGCAGACCCCTTCATTTCCATGCCGTCCGCAAATGGAAGCTGCAGGTGACAGGACCTTTCTCTTGACCGAGGAAGGGCTCTGTGAAACCATTTTCTCTTATTTCCAAATCCACCTTGCAAAGCACCCGGTTGTGAGTTGTGGAAGTTTAGGACAAGCGTGGAGATGTGTTTGTGCGCTGCAAGTATGTCGTCTGGACTGGAAACCAAAGCGATCACCCAGACCACATTGACCAGGGGTTTTTCGAACCATCAACTCGAAACTTGAACTGCGGTTCGTATAACATTTCCTTCCCCGCGTTCCGTGCCTCATCCGACTTCCGAATCCTCAACGGCTGGTGGTTCGCAGGGTTTGTAATGGCACGGTCTCGAGGATGGTAGGTCGGAACATTTTTAGAAACTAAATCCGGGGTTCTCAACCCATCCTCTGCAACATTGTTCAGTATGGCTCTTCCCGTCTCTTTATTAATGCCGATCGTTGCCCCTCTCAAACCCACCAACCCTCATATATTTGTCTGCCTCACTGCCCACTGCTACACGACCAGGGCGTGTCCAAGGCTTGTGGGAAATTACACCTCGGCATTTCTAGTCAACACCAAGCTGCACCGCATCGAGATCCTGCGGCGCGCTAAAGGGGGTGGCTCGACGATGTTGGCACGTAGCTATGCTCAACACACTTTACGTTGTCCTTGAGCCAAAGCGACCGTCCTCTTCACCGTTCTCTCTCACCATCTTGCGGTTAGGTACCCTATGCACCAAGTATCAAGTAAAGATCAACGAATCTGCACTAGAGATACCTGCCGCAACGCATACATGTAACCGATGTCTCTAGAGCCTTTATGACCTCAAGTAATGGCTAAACATTTTACCACTTTCGCTTTTGAGGGATGAAATATCCTGTATCTTCGCCCAGCCTCTGAGTGCCTGAACCTGGCTTGAACTGCCCCCTTCTAGTATCCCGTTTCCGTGGCCTTTGCGCAAGATCCAGTGTTCTGTGCTATGGAGGTATCTCAACCCACGACACAACCTCCACCCCACGCCGTTGCCAGAGGCCCCTGTGGAGTCATAAATTATTATTATTTTTGGCCTGAGATGTTGTTGAAGAACTCAAGTGCAGAAAGATCTCGAGACAACTCAATATCAAAGAAGGAGCTATATATCCCTACCATTCATGGTCTCAAAGTATCTATGTGCTCGGAAACTATGTCTCTCGCCCACACAGAACTAGCACACCCGGCTCATGCAAAAAAAAAGGGAGAATCGGCGTTGTACGGAACAAGAGAAACAGTTGAGAGAGACTACATGTATCATGCCCAGGTACTTGGGCGGAAAGCAAGGGACATATAGCCCGCGCCGCTTCCTGAAGTGTCATGACAATGAAAAAAATGTGCTGAACTAAGTATCTCCACTGTTGGGCCTCTCACCGATGTCAATACTTGGAATCAAGAAGCGAGATTGAACACTGGGCTAAAAGTGAGATTTGTGAAAGGTGTCGCCTCGGAATGGAAGGTCGTAGTGAACTGTGATTGGGCAACTCAATGAGGCCATTGCTGTGATCAACGAGCTCGAGATGCAAGGCGTAGTCAGTGTCGGCATACTCTTGGGTTCCTACTCGCAGCATTCCATGTCATATTGGCGAAGACAATCTAAGGGGGACCAGTTGTCCCTAGAATTGGGGGCCCGGAACCGCGGCTGGGAGTGTCAACCGGCTGATGCTTCTGTTGTTGAAGACCACTGGCCAGTTATAATTTGGCCCCGGCCTTTTTTTTCAGACTGATGCTAGATAAAGTAGTAGTAGGTCCGCACAAGCTCGCACTCGCGATGTTTCCGGATTCGTAGACGATGATATATGTGTTGTGAATGATCAGTTCGGTGCCAAGAAAGAGAAAAGCAATCAATCATCATGGCGGCGCCAGATGAAGCTGAGGTAGAACCAGGAGCCGCGAGCAATTGTTCAAGGGATGCGCACAGTTCGACTTTGGCTTTTATTTTTTCGGGCAACAGCCTCTCCTCCTTCAACAGCACTATTCAGTTTCCGCTCCACCTGAATCTCCGGGAACCTGATGACACGATCCACTTGATGGCATGTTCCATCTGATGACAAATTTCTCTCTTTAGCTGACGTGTCCCATCATGCTATCCTAACTACTTCTATTTTGAAGTAGCTCAGCTGTCTTCTTTCCTCCAAACATTTCCGCATACTGTAGCGGTGTCTTCCCAGTTTTACTCCGAGACTCTGTATCAGCCCCCCTATCGAGAAGCAGCCTGACAACCGCCTCGTGGCCCTTTTCCGCTGCCCACGACAATGGCGACTGGCCATATGATGTATCTCGAGACTCTATAACAGCCCCCCTATCGAGAAGCAGCCTGACAACCGCCTCGTGGCCATCCTTCGCCGCCCACAGTAAAGTGGAAGGGAGCTCGCCAGAGGATGTGATCTGGTCTCTAGCATGGCTCTCGAACATATGATTAACCAATGTAACGAAGTTTACGCACTCGAGTGCCATGGCTTGGCCCTCGCTGTAGCTACAGCCAGGAACGGGGCAACAAACGTGGCGGTTGGTATTAGGAACCCTGGAGTCGTCTGAAAGAAGGGTCAGCATCGCGCTATTTCTAAAACGCCATTTCGGGGTAAATGTCGGGCTTGTTGGCTGGTTTTACGCTAATGGCTAGGTGCTTTGCGCTGTCCTCACCTGTACTTCTGTTCTCTGTTGGGGTTACATTTCCACCGTCCCTGTCATCGGATTCAGCTGCTGCTGCCAACTTTTCCACCCATCTGCGGACGAAATCTGACTCGGACTCACCGGCAGGCCTAGACGGATTTTTTTGGCGTAAAACCGCTAGGTCTGCCAGGGTGTACGTTTCTTTGGTACCCGAGCCACCCTCGATGGGCGGAACCGGCCACGGGAAGTTTGGGCCGTCGTCATCGTCGTCAAAATCCTGCTCCAAGGAAGCTGCTCTGCCGCGGCCTTGAACAACTTGATGACTATCAGACGAGTTCCCCGTGCCCACCTCATCCTCCTCATCTCCTTCGGCTGGGAGGCTAAAGAGGGCAAGGCGTTCGAGGTGATGGCGGAGATGCTTCTGCATTTCCGAGACGTCATCAAAATCCATTGGGCCTAAGGGGCACAAGGGGCAGCCTCTATGCACCATGAGGGATGGCCCAACAGCCGCAGATACGAGCTCGGGAGAACAATGCTCCGGCCCGGCATCGGGGTGGGCTTGGCGGAGGTGCTGGACGTATTCTAAAGAGGTTGGGAATTCGCATGCGTGGCTGTGGCAATGCCACACATTAGTGTGCTGATTCTCGTGGTCGAGCCATTCCTGATGAGAGCCGTACAGGCGGTTAGCGTCGGAGCAGTCCTCGTAGGTACAGTAATAGGGCTGGAGGTCGTGTATGATGTGTGATCTAAAGGTAGTTAGTCTTTTAGTCCTCACACATTATTAGAAAAGAAGGCAAAGCGCATAGCCTACCGCCACGCGTCCTTGGCTAGATATCCTCCGGGGCAGATGAGCTGGCAGTAAGGGCAGGTGAAGAACTTGGGCCGGTCGCCTGCCAAGTGTGCGGGTGGAGGCGGCCATTCCAGTTTTGTCCCTTTTGCGGTGAAAACGGTCGAAACTCGGCTATGGCGCGAAATAACGGATTGGAGGTCGTGGGCATGAGTAAAGGTTCCGTTGTCTTGCCTGGTCGCGCTGGTTGCCAAGGACTGGCGGGGTGCTGATGATGGGGCTACCCTTGATACAATCTGTGGCCGTGGAACTCCATGAACCCCTTCGAGTAGTGCCTCCTTCCTCTCAGGATTAGTTGGCTGGTTGGCATTATGAGTTGCAGGGCTACCCCTAATCCTCGCAGCGTGTTCTTTCCAGTAGACAAACTGTTGTTTTCGGCGCGCATTTGCGATACCTATTCTCCGCACGAGGAAGTTTGACGGCAACACGTAGGATTTAATGTGATCGGCGCCTATGGGAGCATTGGCTGTATCCGCAGAAGTACTAGGTTCGCCCGCCGAGTCTGGGGATTCGCCACTGCCCCCCGACTGCTTAAGGATCTCACTGAGGCTTTGACTCTGGATGTGCGATATGATCATAACCTCCATGTCCTCCCTCTCTTGTATGTACTGCCGACGCCGCTCTGGCGGGATGTGCTTGTATAATTCTTGTGTCGTTCTCTGCGGGCGATTTCGTGGGTTCCGCATCTTGGTTGCTAGGCTGTATAACGCGTCGATGGCTTCGGTGATACTCTGCTGCCGAAAGTCGATTTCGTAGAACGAATCAGAGCTCGAGGGGCACTCAGAACTCGCCGAGGAGGCACCCTGGGCGGTGCGGGAATCTGGGTCTCCACTTACGTCTTGACTCGAAGAGATGGAGTAGTTGTCCTCCTCGCCGTGTTTGCGGTCGAGCGGCTGGCGTTCACTAGCCACAATGGAGCGGAGCTCGTTGAGATGGGTTGCCAAGCCGTCGAGCAAGTCTTCCAGGCGGTTTTTCACCACACTTGCATCCCGGACTCTGTAATCCAGTGATGCATGGCCTTGTCTACCGAGGCCTAGGCTTTGCGCCCAAAGCGCAAATCTTTCGCTCTCGGTGACAAGGTGTCTGCGGAATGCATCATCTACAGTGGGGTGGCAAAAGTCTGTCACCCACCCCGCATTTGCCAATTTCCCTGCATCCAACCCCCCTAACTGAATGCTTTGCAACCATGCAGAAACAGTAGATATCGCCATAGAAACTGCATATTTGGAAAGCTCAGAGGCAGTGGTTTTGAATGAATAATATTAATATTTGGTATACTAACCATCAGCCGCAATAACGGCCTCCAACCTCCGCTGTATCGTTAAAAGGAGCTTATTTAACACTACCTCCTGGATCTCCTCCCACACGTAAATAGCAGCCTTGATTAATTCGGCCTTTGCGGTATCGTTCTTCGGAAGGTTGGCTAAATGTGGGTATTGCTTTATTATTTCACCCTTTAGGATATGCTATACGTTTTTAATCAGGTTAAGGTTAGGAGAATATAGCGGCCAATCCAGTAACTTAACCCTATTCTCTGCCGCCCATTTTTTTAACTATGACTGAACCCTTTCGCAATTATGGGTAGGAGCGTTATTCTGTATAAAAATAAAGCTTGGCTCGTATATTATAGGGAGGTGTTCTTGTAAAGTCTGCAGTATAAACCTACCAAAAACCCCCTTATGCTTTGAAAGAGAATCGCTAACTATAGGGGCTAATAAGGTATGAATATCATAACTAAAGGTAGCCCAAAATATCTGTGAATGGCGAGTGGGTTTTGCTTTTAGTTATACGTATTTAGGCTTTAATCGGCTTTAACTTTATATTACGTTAAAAAAGGTTATATTGAAGAGGGTATTTACTTACGTGGGGCTGGAAAACCCAGGCCTGGCGCTCCCCTTTTTTACGCGTAATAGTTAATTCGTTAGAAATAACTAATCGCTTTTACCAACTTAACGGTTTCCGAACGTGCAGTTTGGTAAAGATGAGGCGTTTTCTGGCGTGTTTTGTACTTAATTTTGGCCTTTTAAGCGCGTGTTCGTGTTGGATGCCGCGGCGAACGAGTTCCCTAGACAAAGTACGTACTAAGCAGTTTAAACCAGCATTTCGAACAAGCTGTTTATTGGGAATAAAAGGATTAGTATTAACTAAACGTAATATTAATCGAATATCGCGTTTAGTAAGTTTTCGTGGCCGGCCAGAGCGAGGTTTTGATTGGCCTTTGTTTTGGTTTTGGTAGCGCTTTATGATGGGAAAAACAGATTTTGGATTGACGTCTTCTTTAGCAAATAACGCCTTTCTTATTAGGCCTAAATCGTAGCCTGCAACAATTCTACCCCGTATATGAGGCGAATACTCGGTATTTGGAATATGCATCTCAGTCGTGGTGGTATGGATAAAGCCAGAAAATAGGTGGGTTTGGAAGGAAAAATGCATCTGGACGCGACGCGCATGCAGAAAGTAGGGTGGGGGTGACAGACTTTTGGCACCCCACTGTACATTGGCGCCTCCCCTGTTCTCAAGCTCGCGAAAGGCATTGAATATCCGTATGCCAATGGAGAAGAGCGTCGCTGTAGGTGCTACTACTTCTCGCAGCATCTTAGGATTCTCGCACGAGACTGTGTTTGTCGAGAAGAGTGATAGGGGCTTTCGCGGCATGGCTTGCAGGCCGCCGTGCCTTTGGCTGTGTCTGGCAGGCTTAAGTCGCGTGGCCTATATAGATGGGGTTCTGTTTCGTGCAGGGGGGGGGGGGGCGGGTGTGTAGGTTTGACCGAAACCGGAAACCGGGGTACCCTTTACCAAAGACAGCAGTTGGGAGACAAAGATGCGGGGGTTGGAGCCAATGCTCCCGGAACATGCCGGTCGTATGGGAGCCTGCTGGGGCTTCCACCTATCAGCGACTAGGATTAGATACCGAACTTATCTACCCTATAAATGCGGGCCCCCCGCCCAAGCCCGCCCAAGCCCGCTTGGGCTCCGTTCACGTCGGCCTTGAGAAACAATCGGCCGACCATATCTGCCGGCCGCAAAAGCCTGACGGCTCGCACCAGCGAAAAACATGTCCGGCTTCGAGATCGCAGGGGTGGTGCTAGAGGCGATACCGCTGATCATATCCGCTCTCGAGCACTGCCGGAGCGGCACGGCGAGCGCTGTCTTCCAGGGGCGCGGCCAGCTCAACATGCTGATCTCTCGCCTCAAAATGCAGGAAATCATTTTCTACCTGGACACCCTAGATCTTTTACGGGCCGCCCGAGTTCCGGAACTACTTGACGGGGATAATCCAACAAGAGACGAATGTGTCGCCATCCTCTCGTCTTCCGAGACGGGAAAGAAGATGCAAGGGTTCTTGGGCCCTCTGCGTCTATACAACATGCTCTTGGAAATCTTGGAACGGTACGAAAATTGCCTGAAGAAGATTGTCGCAAAGATTCGCCGTATACGACGGCTTGACAAGGTATGATATCAACTCTCCTTTTCTTCCAGCCCTTTCTCCAAGCTCTTCGGAGTTTGGTCTCGTTAACCGTGATATCGAACCACTCCTTTAGGCACCGAAAGATGACCTCCGGGCGCTGCTCGATGCAAATCCCCCAGTCGCCGGATGCTTCACATTCAAGGAGAGGCTCTCCTTCACCCCCGAGCTGGGCAGCCTCAATGCCTTGCCAGAGGAACTGCATGAAGGCCAACTCTCCTTCAAGATAATAACTAAGACGCTCAAGTCTGAGCAGCAATTCACCGCCCGCAGCCCCTCCCATGAGGCCGCCAAGATGGCGCGCCAGCTGGCTCAAGTACGGATCACGGCCGATTCCCTCTTCTCGGCCCTCTGTGGAGGATGCACCCCCGAGTGCCAGACTAAGCACAACGTCATGACACGGCTGGAGAGCAGAGTTGGGGGGCCTTTGGCGAAGAATGTAGCATTCAATCTTGTGCTACCGCTCAGCGGGGCCATCCTGCAACAAGCCCGGGTGAAAGCCCACCTCACCGACCCACCCGATTCGGATCCACATACAAACTGGTGAGTTTTCCCATCGAGATAGCAGTGTGTAATGTGTGTGCTTTTGATGACTGACTTATACCAACCTAACAGCAGAGATGTGTCGGCAACAGCCGCATTGCGGCCCACCGCCATCAGGTTCAACCTACCAACTCCACCAGCCAGCAGCAGCTGCTGCCAGAAGGTCAACAACCTATGCCACATTGCCAAAAAGGCCTGGGAGAAGGGAGAGCTGCTTCAGCTTGAGCTTGGCGCCAACGCCCTGACGATGGCCAATCATGAGCCCGCCGGGGCGAAGATGACAGCCTCGTTTGATACCATCACAGCTGCTGCCACCACGTTGGAGGCTCTTCTATCTCATGACCCGCGGCAAGTGAGCGAATGGCTGACTCCTAAACGACAAGCCTTTCTCGCTTTGGAAATCGCGTCGTCGATTCTCCAATTCCAACAAACCCACTGGCTCAGCTCCCCGTGGAGCAGCCAGACTATTAGGTTCGCCGTGTTGCACGGTAAGAAGCCGACAGTGAGCGCATTCATCGAGCAGAATCTCGACATGCGTAGGGGCGTGGGCCCCATGGCCCCCAGCGGCTTAGAACCCCAGATAGCCATCCTCGAACTTTCCATTCTTCTTCTGGAAATCTGGCACCGCAGGTCGATCGAGACGTGGGCGCTGGAGACGGGAATCGAAGTTAAGACGCTGGGTACGGACAACCGGAGAATTGCCGCTATCCGCTGGCTGCAAGAAACCGACAAGGAGCTGCCCGGGTTTTATCTCGATGCAATTGAGAATTGTTTCGCGATTTGCTCGGGGAGGCTGCGATGCTGGGACGATGAGAAATTCCAGCAGCACTACTGTGAGAACATCATCATACCGCTGTTGCGGGGCTGCGAAGCTTGGATCCGGTGAAGTGCGAGGCACAAATTATTGTCCGGGACATTAAATCGTCCTATCGTGGCTGCCTAATTAAAACACTATAAGCCCATCCTAGCGGCGATGGGGATAGCCGGTGACGGCGTCATACTAGCTCGAGGGGAGAGGAATGAACGAACTAGCAGATATCTGGTAATCACATGGCATGTGTCCTTGACCGTAGCATTTTATTCCTATCGGTAATACACTTGCTAGTGGATATTGTGTGCGTAGAGGGGTAGAAGCTATCCAGGAGATAGTCACTAGACTCCACCCAGATGGTGCGCCAACGTCGCGGCTTGCAGCGTTGTGAGCAAACTACGGCCCCGCAAGCAGATAACATTGCAGGCCTCAGTTTCCTGGTGGGTAGGCATCGACCCTATGTCTTTTTTGAACGAGCTTCACACTGGCTTTCTAGCAAGTGGATGTTAATGCTCTGGAAAATTGTTATGTACATATACAACAGCAGATTGTTGTACCCTAGAGTTGCCCTCGGCAATTTCCATGCTCGTGCGTGATCCTGAGCCACACCTGAGCTAAGGTGCTATAGGCGAGCTATGGCTGAGCTAATGTGGCCCATTTTTGGACCCTCGACTAAAGTTGCCATCCGGAGATTCGGGTACGTTCCTCGGTTATAACAGTATCTCACGTGAATGTACCCGTCAAGGGTTTTGTTGCACAGAGACTATCCCTCTGTCACGGTTCGCGAGGCCGTAGTCATCTAGGGCGCGTGGTAGACCCTGGGTTAGCTGCTTTCTGTTATAGATCTCGAATCAAGTCATAACGAGGTAAGCGGTCAGCCGCCCGCGCATCAACGAGAAGTTACATGGCTGCGGCAAATGCGACAGTTAACCTGGACGTGAACTGGTATATTCTAAGACATCGCATCAAGTATTTATTTAATTTGGGATATCTCATCTGTGCCGGTATATTATATACTATCCTACATTCCGAGCTGGGATATTATACATCATCCCAAAGTTCAAGCTGGTATATTGTATACTATCCCAGGGTATGTTTTGGTATATTCTGGCTCAAATTCGGAACCATGGCCAAGATTCGGGCCAATGTCGCTCCGTGAGCATTTCAGGATGCTGACCGCTTTCTTTGGGTGTAGCTTAGCTCACTTTTCCCTCTTTGCCAGAAGTAACATTAAGTCTAAATGCAATGCTCAACGTTTTAGCCAGCGTTATCACTAATACTAAAAGGACTGTGTCTGAAACTTAGCCCATCAGCTTAAAAGAGAGGTATTTGGCTACCAAGAGGAAATGAAGATCGACGTATATTTGTGGGCACCCTATCGGACGGGTAGTATCACAGCACGGAAGGAAACCTGCCATACAAGTACTAAGATTCGGCCTTGAAGATTTTCATTAAGTTAATCGACCACTTCAGCGCTAATTAACCGTTCCAGATTCAATAAGAGCTGGCGAACTAAAGGATAATAATTGATCAGACTGATGCAAGGTGATATGTGCGCTATGAATCGCTGATGGTAAGAGATAAGCCCGAACACGAACTTGCGGAACGTCAGAGGGTAGTAAAGGATACCGATACCATAAAGATGTGGAAAATGCGGAATCGCTTCGTGCTATAGACTCTTTGGAACGGTGATCACGGTTTACCGTTAATCATCCCAGCGTAAAACGTAAAGGTATGGATGAGGGATAGCTAATTGAGGGAACGTACTTTCACTGGCCGTAGATGAGGATTGGGACGGGGAATTACTGGAGGGTGAAGGGTACCAAATAATCTGCGGTCCAGCAGGGTTCGGTGAAGCAACTGCCTGATAAGTGGAGCCTGACTCGATATATTTCGAAGATGATATAGAATTGGTCTCCCCGGCTCTGATATCCGCGGGGCCGGCCTCATGACGACGAGGTGGGCGCCTACTTTTAGGTCTTCGAACCAGGAGAGTCAACTACTGGCCTGGCATACGAGGGATATCAGTAGCAAACTGGAGTATCCCGATTTAGAAGCCACCTTTGTTTCTACAGCAGCAGTTGAAGTGCATTCAGCTCCAGAAGTCTAATCGACATAATCGAAAAACGCACGTTCCCAATTCACGTTTACCATTGCAATACGTTCTTGCGTGCACAGCACCACGTATTTACAGTAGCTATAGCTAGTCTAAGCCTCTATCCCTCTCCGCAATCTCTAACCTATGTGCTGCCTCAACATACCAAACCCACACCTTCTTTACCGTAACCCAGCCTCCCTTACCATCAGCCTTCACTGCGGCCCCTTCAGAAAGACTTCATACACAGTAAGCAGAAATGTAGATATCCCCATAGCAAGCCCAAAAATCTGATCCAGCGCCGCCATCTCCACGCCAACATCAGGCCAAAACGACACCGGGAATACCCGGCCAAAGGCCAGCCCACATGGTTAAAAAAATCGGCTCAAGCATACTAGCACCCACGAATAATACGAACCCACACCTAACCACCATGTAGTACTTCTCTCCCAGTAGCCGACTACTCGGCCTTTTGAGATTCGAGTACACCAGGAGATTAGCGATGAGCATGAATACACTAAATGACACCGTGTAAATCAAAAAGAGGGTAAGCACAAGGCAGAACAAGCCAAAGAGTATTGCCCAAGCGGACCTAATGAATGCGAAATACAGATTTGGTTGTCCCCAGATGATGGGGATACATCCTAGGCAGGTGAGAATGCATAAATGGGCGAGGAGAAATGCCCAGGGTAGTGGCTTTGTGCGTCTTGGTCGGGATATACTAGGTGAAGATGCTATTTCCAGGAGAACGATGCTTGTGATGGTGATGGCGATAATGCAGATGCGAAATGGGGCGTTGATTGCAGAGATGGTGTTTCTCAAGGATGGGGCGATGGGGTCGTCGTTGGTGACTTCGTCATGCCATAACAGATCGGGCAAATAAAAGTCAAATTGGATAAGGGGTCTATTTCTTGGCTCAAAAAGCGCGATTTGGCGGACGAGATGACCGGCGGCAAGACAAGGGTAGGTGAGAAACGCGATGATTTCGTTTGAAGCTTTGAGCTTGGCAAAGCGCGCGGTCGGGTGCCAAATCCAATTGATGATGATAGAGGCAAAGGTGAGATACCAGCCGAGTAGGGCGCCGGGCCCATAGTATGAGGATTCCAGCCAGTAGCTGGGTTCTTCGTTTGCTGGGTCCATGGCTGATGGTTTGTTCTGCGAGGTGAAGAATGCATATCCTCATCTTCATTTGCGGCTGAGAACTTGGGGTTGGGGTATTCATGAGTCAGCTCAGGCGACTGCACGGACCATATGGAGGCCTCAACCTCGCCAGTCGGTGAAGGATGTGGGAGTGAATGACTGATTCGGCTTTTTGTTAGGCATTTGCTAGTCGCGCACCCCCATTTTTGCTATTCGCGCATCCCCCCAGATAGAAATAATTATTACCAAGTATCCAGACAACGCCCTGGTCTAACCATGGTACCGTTGGAAAGCCTGAATCTTGTAGAATCTAATGGTACTACCCTTGTAACCACAAGTATACTAGTACCAGAGGAAAACCTACCATTAAAGATTGTATAAGTAATTATATAAAAAATTAACGAAAAATGTTAGCTAAATAAGGGTTTAAATTCTTAATTACATTTACTTTTCTCTATCCCGTTATAGAAAAATATCATCTTGCAATATTTAAGCTTAAAACCCAACTTTTTACTTTGCAAATTTCTGGCTTTAATACCGACGTGGTGGTTAGGCAAGGAGGTTCAAAAAATAGAAGAAAAAACTAGCTATTTAATGGCATTACTTTTATGCAAATAGCTTGAGAAACACTTGTACAATCTTAGATTTTTCAATTTGGGTGGGTGCGCGAGTAGCAAAAATGGGGGTGCGCGACTAGCAAATGCCTTTTGTTACAGGTGCAATCATACTTACTTTGCATCCTGCGGTAACTATTAGGTATATTCACTCTCAGAGCCGAAAAGTCCAACCCTTCGTAATACGACGTGAACCTCAATCCCATCCCTCGCGTTCCTCCCCCCTCCTCCTTAACGCTAACTCGGCCTGCCCCCAGCTGCTGCCTTAGCCTTCGACGGCCTGCAAGGCGCCATAGGACGGGGTGTTGCAGAGCGGCGGGGCGAGGTTACTTGTAGAACTGGGATTAGGTACTACGCCGAAGCTATAGTAAAGGGGGTTTTACTACTGTTACTACCGCTGAACCATGTGCCGAGGTTCGAGGTTGTTATATTACTAGAGCAGAGGTAATTGTTGCTGCGGCGTCGGGGAAGGGATGCATGGTGACAGCAGTGGGACGAAGGGAAGACGATCGAAACGAGGTTGAAGGGGAGGGGGGCAACCTAGTTTTAGGCTACCTGTGTCCCGGAACTGGGACACCGCGAAAAGTTGCCATTTGAGCTGGAGACTACTGCCTACTCGCCTAAACCTTTTTTTGCGATTCCTCTGATCATTTCCTGAGTAGCGCCTGAACAGCGCCTGAGCAAGGTGGCTAGGGGTGGTGCGTGTGACAGGGGTGTAGCGAGGGCAACTTTAGGGTAGAACAACAGATTACTTGGTAGCGTCACAGTAACCAAACCTTGATAACCCAACTTGATGCTAGAATACTTGGTGACATGCTTCATTTGATGACATAATCCACTTGATGATATATTCCTCTTTCTGGCTGATATGTCCCATTTTGCTAACATGACTGTTTTGCTGACATGGTTATGTTGCTAGAGTCACTTCTAGCCAGTTTAATAGCAGGATTACATCCAGCTTCATTCATAAGCCTCATATAACAGGTTTATACGATATCGTCGTACGATAGCTTTCAATGATGCTTTCGTACGATAGGGCTGCTCTAGTCCATGTCAGTTGAAATGGTAACAACATACTACTCCGATGCAACATAACTATGGCGTAGAAGCGATCAGCAGGATGCAGCTGAGTACCCAGTTCCCCATCGTCTCATCCTCAACTCACCTCAATCACCCTAAGTTCACCCTCAGCTCATCCAAATTAGTAGGTTCGTGTGAGCCGAGGTAGCCCCGAACACAAATGCTGCCGGATGGCTCTCACAATCTTACCAAGTTGGTATATGCAGCGATTTCCTCGGCATCAGAACTCTTGTTCATTGATCGTCAAACATGGGTAGGTAGGTACAGGTATAGATACAGTCATTACGTCCCATTCATTCATTCATTCACTCAAACCTCGCCCTTTTTATCTCTCAACCATTTTTCATCACTCCCTCGACTCGAAACAAACCCTCTTGCCGAAGAACCAATCGGATCAACCAGGTCCAGGATAAACGAGTCCCGATAATGGTCGTTTACCCACTCTTCGTCTCGCCCTCCCCGTTTTCGCGTCCGGGACTTCGAACTGTCGTTGTCTTCAAACTTGACGCTGAATTCATGCGTGACGAAGATGGCTCCCAGGTAGGGACTCAAGACCGGCCAGAAGATGGGTACAGACACGCAGATGGACGCCACGTTGACTTCGAGAACCATGAGCAGGATGCTCTTGGGACCGTACCATGTCGGGTCGCGGGTCGGGTAGAAGCCGGCTTTGTAGTAGATGGTCTCGTAGACGCGCCAGCCGGAGAGAGTGACAACCCTATTCAACAATGGGTAAGAATCCACTTTTGTCCACACAAAATTTGTTGGCATGAGGACTTGAGCAAACTTACGTAGCTCCCATCAACAGCAAAACCATCAACCCGAGCCGCGTCCGCAGGTTCAGCCCCGGTTTCGAATACAGCCGGAACGGGATGGCGATGATGTAAGCATCAAACAGGGTATTGAGAACATTGTGGGAAACCAGCGTAAAGGTAAACTCCTCGGGTTTCTGTGAGGCATAGGCCCAACACCGCGCGTTTCTCGCGAGGATGTTCCACGAATCCGGAATGTTGGAACAAGTGAAGATGCTGAGAAGAGTGTAGGCGGTACCCCACATGCTGATGACGATAATTCCCGCCATACTCGCGCGATACGCCCAGGTCCCACGATCGAATAGGCGCAGAAACTGAAAGAGCTGGCTGATTTTGATAAACGTTGCAGCGCAGTTGAGGTTGATGTTCATAATGTAGAATAATAAGAGGTAACGTCGGACGTCGCCGAACGTGAGATGGAGGAAATGGCGACCCGAGCCATATCGGATTCCTGTGAGAACGTGTGTCAGTCCAAGGTCGTCGGGAGTACTGTGCGTTCGAGGAGCGGCATACCCATCAGGAACACCACCGATGCGGCGGTTGTGAATACCTATGTTGGTAGAGTTAGATGCATGCCAGACTGTTGAGAAGAGATGGGGAGTCGCACAAGATACAGAAACACAAACAAATCATCTAATCCAGGCATCTTCACGATGCGAAGACGGACATAGAGTCGGAAGCACACAAATATCCATGAGAGCGCCTGGTGGAAAATCAGTCAGACTTTGCCCATGTCTACAGCAAGACATTCCAGAGCCGGGAAACCAACCAAGAAGGAAGTGACGAAACCGATCAAAACGCTGGGTTGGTTCGTAAACGGCACCGGGTCGTTGAGGTTGTTGTAGGCTGGAGGTCCAAAGACGGTGATGAGTTGGGTATTGTCGCTGGGAGGCCCCATGGCTCCGGCTGCTTGCGTGTTCTCACCGGCCATGGCTGCTGGTTGCGAGCTTAGAGGCCTGGCTGCTGCCCGTGGAGCGGCACCCTTGATTCGGTCCGCATCGGCGATATATATGACGGAAGTTGAGGAATCTCGGACCTTGCAAACGACTGGATGGGCTTGGACCTTTTTTTCTTTCTCGAGGAAGGTAGTAGAAAAGGTGATCAAGCACTGACTTCAATGGATGGGTGCAACCGTGTCGACGGCCCGGGAAGCCATGAGGTTTCTTGTCGACGGCCGCTGACGGGATGGTCGCCCATGAAATTCAACATGAATGTGTGTGTGTGTGTGCGGACGGGGGGTCCGTGTTTCACACCCTTTGTAAGGCGCGGCACCTCGGATCCCACCTGTGCCTCGCTTGGACTGTGTTTTAACGACCCCAATAAGGGCAAGGCTAGGCCTTCTCAGGCACAGCTGCAGATCGGTATTGTATTCCATGATTACCTTAACTTTCCTCATTACGTGTCTGGTTCTCAATGTTATCCTGTGCCTGCCTGCAAGGTACCTTTGCCTTGTTACCCCCCCCCC